>Ga0180438_10002147_pt1 | contig 33104 bp, 32 predicted proteins | sample SS_ome_12_FD_132455 | JGI IMG/M metagenome (GOLD analysis project Ga0180438, IMG submission 132455) | Hypersaline lake sediment archaeal communities from the Salton Sea, California, USA - SS_3_D_2 metaG | ecosystem: Environmental > Aquatic > Non-marine Saline and Alkaline > Hypersaline >... | reverse complement strand
GGAAAACGGATATAGTCCAAATTCACCTCATCGAAACCAAGATCATATGCTTCACGCGCCGTGTCAGCAATATACTCCCAGGCTTCTTCTGATCCCGGATCAATCCATCCCTTTTCCTGCCAGTCGCGCCAAATGCCACCGGTTGATTTTCTAATCGCCCACTCTGGGTGGGTGGTGGCGAGAGCAGTATCCTGAAAGACTGTCATGCGAGCAATTGTGTAAATCCCTTTTTCATGAAGTTCGTCCAACCACTCTTCATACTCCGGCACCATTTGACTTGACCGAGGCACACCTTCAAACGTTTCCGTACGCCTTGGTTCAAATGCTAAAAAACCATAGGCATCTTTTATGTCGATTACCATGGCGTTTAGATCGGTGCGCTCAACCATTGCGGTGAGTTCGTTTCTCAGGTCATATTGAGCCGCCACAAATGAAGTAACATAAATCCCACGCACTTCATCAGGCGTGGGCATTCTTTGTTCGAGTGTTACAAGTTCAATTTCCTTGGCCGTGCCGCGCGGCATCAGCCATTGCAAATACACTGCCAGACCAACCGTAAAGAATACGGCAGTAAGAATAATTGCTTTAGCAGTTTTTCCCAATAATGGCGGGCGCGTTCGCATGGATATTATTGATTATCTTTGATAATGACTGAGGTCATCTGATCTCCGATCTCGATTTTTTCAACCACACTCATACCGTTAATTACTTTCCCAAAGATTGTGTACTGGCCGTCTAAAAATGACTGTTCGTCAAGGGTAATATAATACTGACTACCGCTTGAGTTGCGCTCCGGGTTAACCTGGTCCGGTAAGCGAGCCATGGCAACGGCTCCTTTAACATGTTTTAGGGTTGGCACGATTTCGGCGGGGACAGTATAGCCCGGACCGCCGGCACCGGTTCCTTCGGGATCACCGCCCTGCACCACAAAGCCGGGTTCAACACGGTGAAAAGTTAAACCGTTATAAAATCCTTCTTTTGCTAAATACACAAAGTTGCTCACAGTCTTGGGCGCTTCATCGGCATAAAGCTCGAGCATAATCTCGCCTTTTGGCGTGGTGATTACGGCAACCTTGTTTTTTATTTCCTCGTCAGAAAGTATTCCTGGGAATGCGTATGTTTTTGTTTCTGGCATAGTTTCTTCTTCAATAGTTCGTTCTCCCGGAGGAGTAAAGACAGTGTCATTGGGTGACTCGTACTCAACTGGCGGCTGGCCGCAGCCGAGCAAAACTGTCATGGCAAAGATGCATACTAAAATAAAAAAGATCTTCTGCATATTTGTTTTTAATTTTTAAAAATTACAAAATTAATTATATCACAAAATTAAATATTCGTGATTTCCTCCCAAGCTAGGCCTTCTCGGCCAAAATGGCCATGGGCCGCGGTGTCGCGGTAAATCGGCCGCTTGAGGTTCAGACGCTCAATAATTGCCTTGGGCCGAAAATCAAACCGTTCACGCACAAGTGTGCTCAGATCCCGGCCCTTGCCGTCGCGAGCCTGAAGCATGACAGGCTTGCTTTTACCGATCGCATATGCCACCGAGACCAGGCAATTTTTTGCAAAACCAGCGGCAACAATGTTTTTGGCGGCAAAACGCGCCATGTAAGCGGCGGAGCGATCAACCTTGGACGGATCTTTGCCGGAAAATGCTCCCCCGCCGTGCGGAATCAGACCGCCGTAAGTGTCGACCATAATTTTTCTGCCGGTCAGCCCGGCGTCGGCGCTAAATCCGGCCTGAGTAAAGGTGCCGGCTGGATTAATAATCATTTCAATGTCCTCAATACTACCGATCACCGGCGCAATCACGTGTTTGATTATTTTTTCACGAAGCTCATCAAGTTTAATCTCGTCCGAATGCTGGGTTGAAACAACAACCTTACTCACCCGGCCCTTGTCGACCGTGACCTGGGCTTTGCCGTCCGGTCCGAGCCAATAAAAGTCTGGGTGGTTTAACCGAAGGTCAGTCAATCGCTGAGTCAGGCCGCGGGCTTTTACCACGGCCGGCGGCATAAACTCCGGCGTTTCTAAAGTGGCATAGCCGTACATAATACCCTGGTCACCGGCTCCGCCTGTATCAACCGCACCGGCAATTTCCGGAGCCTGGGATTCAATATTTACAAACGGTTCCAAAGAATCGCGGTAGCCAATGTCACGGTAAACTGACATGGCCAAGTTTCCTACATCAAAAGATTCTTTACTGGTTACTTCACCACCAATTATTAAGGCGCCATGGCCGCCAAATGTTTCAACCGCTACCCGGGCGTCGGGATCGCGGCGCAAATATTCATCCAAAATCGCGTCTGAGATCTGATCGCAGATTTTATCAGGGTGGCCCATTGTTACGGACTCGGTTGTCTGCATAATTAGCCTCATTTTTAAGCGTGAATATTATCTTAACACAAAAAAAATAAGAGGCCAAGAGGCCTCAAGAGAGGGTCAAAACTGTGCATGGCCACGCCACGCGACCAGAGGCAGCAAGCCGCCTGACACCCTTCCAAGCACAGTCTTTGTGCCAAGTTGACAAGATTGTATCACTGGACAAATTAAGTGTCAATTATTTAATAAACATTGCATCACCAAAAGAATAAAATCGATATTTTTTATCAATTGCTTGTTTATAAGCATTTAAAATATTCTCCCGTCCCGCGAGTGCTGAAACCAAAACAAGCAAAGTTGACTTTGGTAAATGGAAATTGGTAATTAATGATTTGATAATTTTAAATTGAAAGCCAGGTTTAATAAAAATATCCACATCTCCGGCAAAGCCTTTTAGTTCGCCGTGAATTGCGGCCACGCCTTCAAGCGCCCGCACCGTGGTGGTGCCAATTGCAATGATGCGGCGACCCTCCTGTTTTGCCTGATTGATTCGCTCGGCGGTTTTTGATTCAATCTCCACAAACTCTTCATGCATTTCATGGGATTCTAAATTATCGGTTAGAATTGGTCTAAAAGTTCCCAAACCAACATGCAGAGTAATAAATTCAAGATCAATCCCCTTTTGCTGTATCTTTTTCAAAAGCTCGGAAGTAAAATGAAAGCCGGCCGTGGGTGCGGCAACCGAACCCAGACGCTTGGCGTACACGGTCTGATAATCTTCTAATTTTTTTGGCGGAATTTTTACATACGGCGGGGTGGGCACTTCACCAATCTTGGCAATGGTGTCCATGAGCTTATTGCTTGATTGGTTGAACTGAACTTCCACAATGCCCTCATCCCGCTTTTTAATAACCCTTGCCTTCAAACCCCGGTCAAATTTTATTTCTGAGCCAGGCTCAATTTTCTTCCCTGGCCGCGCCAAAGCTGACCACACGGCTTCATTGCCGCGAAGCATAAAGATTTCAATACCCTGGTCTCCCGAGCTGCCAATGAGCCTTGCTTTGAAAACCTTGCTTTCATTAAATACCAGAATGTCGCCCGGGCGCAGAAAGTCTGGCAAATCATAAAAATGCTGGTGCTTGATGTTACCGGTTGTCCGATCCAACACCATCAGTCGGGAATTATCCCTGGGCCGCATCGGCTTTTGTGCAATCAGTTCTTGGGGTAAATTGAAGTTAAATTCAGAAGTAAGCATGGGTATATTTTATAAGATAAATAGGCCTAAATCAATAGTCTTGCATTATTCTGGATTTTGTGATAATATACCCTCTGTTATGAAAAAGGATACACATCCAACTTATTACCCAGACGCCCGCGTTATTTGCGCCTGCGGCAACAGTTTTACTACTGGCGCCACAGTTAAAGAGATTAACGTGGAGCTTTGTAGTGCCTGTCATCCTTTTTACACTGGAAAACAAAAGCTGGTTGATACGGCTCGCCGCGTTGAGAAATTCCAGGCTAAAGTAAAAGCTAAAGAAACTAAGGCGGCTACCAGAAAGGGTAAAAAAGTAAAGCGGGCCAAGCGCGCCGCTACAAAGGCCAAAAAGGCTAAAAAATAACTGAAGACAATTCGGGCAATTTCTTATAATTTTGAGATGCCCACAGAAAAATCCCGCAATAGGGATTTTTTCAGTATAATTTGAAATATGGACTACAAAAAAGAGATTGAAGAAATTAATAAGGAAATTAAAAAACTTGAGTCTGAACTTCAGGATCCAGGCGTGCTTAGTGATCCCAAAAAACTGCAAGAACGCCAAAAAGAATATAATCGCCTTAAGGACGTGATGACTGCTGGTGAAGAATATATGAACAATCTTAAAGCCCTTGAAGATGCAAAATCAATGAAAGAAAAAGAACAGGATGAAGAAATGCTCAAGATGGCGGAAGAGGAAATTGAAAAGCTTGAGCCACTTGTAGACGAACTGGCAACTAAGCTTGAGACCAAATTGATTCCGCCTGATCCTTTGGACGCGAAAAACGTGATTGTTGAAATCCGCGCTGGCACCGGCGGTGAAGAATCGGCTTTGTTTGCGGCTGAACTTTTTAGAATGTACTCACGCTTTGCCGAACGTAAGGGCTGGAAAACTAGCCTGCTCTCATCAAACAAGACCGGGATCGGCGGATTCAAAGAAGTAATTTTTTCTATGACTGGCACCGATGTGTACGGTTCAATGAAATATGAGCAGGGCGGCCACCGGGTCCAGCGCGTGCCGGAAACTGAAAAGAGCGGCCGGGTTCACACTTCTGCCGCCACGGTGGCAGTTTTGCCAGAAGTTGGTGAAGTTGACGTAAAAATTGATCCAAAGGATCTCCGGATCGATACTTTTTGCGCTGGCGGACACGGCGGTCAGTCAGTTAACACTACTTATTCGGCGGTGCGCATTACTCACGAACCAACCGGTATTGTTGCCTCATGTCAGGACGAGCGCTCACAACTGCAAAACAAAGAAAAAGCCATGGCCATTATCCGGGCCCGGATTTTTGAAGCTGAGCAGGAAAAACAAAAAAAAGAGCTGGAAGAAAAAAGACGTTCGCAAATTGGTTCAGGCGACCGCAGTGAAAAAATTAGAACCTATAATTTTCCTCAGGACCGGATTACCGACCATCGCGTCTCGCAAAACTGGCATGGTCTCCCAGATATCATGGACGGCAAGATCGGCCAGATTATTGACACCCTCAAAGCGGCCCGGGCTGAACAATTAAAAGAGTAATGGTATAATAAAGGCATGAGGATAGATAAAGCCCTGCGATGGGCGTACAAATACCTCAAGCCGGCTAAACTTCACTCACCCGAGCTGGATGCGGAAGTTTTATTAGCCCATGTTCTTGATAAGGACCGGGCTTTTTTGTTTACCCACCGCGACCAGACAATTGCCAAGCAAAAATTCAGCCGATACAAAAAATTGGTCCAGCGCCGACGGGCCCATGAACCAATTGCCTACATTATCGGCATAAAATACTTTTATCGTCTGCCTTTTTTTGTAACTAAAAAGGTTTTGATTCCCCGACCGGAAAGCGAAATGCTGGTGAACCTCGGACTTAAATATTTAAAAGAGAACAAGAAAAAAAATATAACCGTGATCGATGTGGGCACTGGCTCGGGCGCGATCGTAATCTCGCTGGCAAAAAATTATAAAGACGCAAAATTTATTGGCTCTGATAATTACGCAGGTGTTCTCAACATTGCCCGAAAAAATGCCCAAATCAACCGAACCAAAGTTGATTTTGTCAAATCAGATCTATTGCAGAAATTCAGTAAAGATTTTTGGAAAAAAAATCTTCATGTTTTATTAATTGCCAATCTCCCCTATTTACCGACGCGCGTTTGGCAGAACTCAATGCCGGACGTAAAAAAATATGAACCGCGTGAAGCACTGGACGGCGGCAAAGACGGACTATATTTTTACAACAAACTGATTTACGATCTTGAAGATATTCTGCCGCATTTAAAATCGTTCCAAGCATTCTGGGAAATTAATCCCACCCAAGACGACAAACTCAAAAAACTATTAAAGAAAATTAATGCGGAGGAAATCGGAACTTTGGACGATCTTTGCGGACGAACTCGGATAATCGGTTGGAAGAAATAACACGCCATAAAAAAGCGCCCCGTTTTGCGGGGCGTTTATTATTTTTGGTTTTTTTATATTATTTCCATTTCAAATCCCAGCGGTTGGTGATTATTTGCACCCAAGTGGAACCGCGGTTAAATTCAATGTCACGGCCGGTCACATCATAAAACTTTAATCTTGATTGAGCCGTCGGTTTACTCCAGGTAGCTTCAACCACTTCACCGTCGCGGAACACCCAGGCCTTGCCTTTGCCGAGCGTCCGCAGGTTGAGCCGGCCCTCGCGGTCAAGGATGTATGCTTCGGTTTGCACGACCGCAATATTCTTGGCTCTAATTTGCGTACCATCAGCATCATCATGCAGTTCACCGTCATTGTAGCGCAAATATTCATTTGTGCCTGAAGTCCATTCCCAGCGTACATAGTATTCTTCGGTCGAATAATCAATTTCAATCTCAGTCGGGCCGGGTTTTTCTAACACACGGTCCTCTTTAAAACGCCAGGTGCCGTAATCATATGCTTCATTAATCCATTTATCTCGCATTGCTTTTTGCAATAGCTCACTGTTAGTGTAAACATTGTGCGGCGCACTGCGGTCTTGTGAGCGCCAGTAATATCGGCCGTTAAAAAATTGGTTTAGGTCATGGATGTTGGCCTGGGGAATTTCCTCCAAGGATTTGGGACTGCCGCCAACATGCGCGTAAAGGGCGCCAAACTCAGATGCCCAGTCCAGATAATAATCACGGGCCGAGCGAACCGGTCCGATTTCATCAATCTCAACTGCGCTGTCATAAATTGCCATAAACCGGGTAATCCCGTACTCAACCGGCACTTCAAAAACAATGCTCGCGCCTGATAAGCCTGATGGCGGGCGCGACTCCCAGTGATTTTCAATCATGATCGCCCAAGGAATACTGTTGGCTTGCTCTGACTCAACCGCCAGTCCGTCAAGCTTTCGGTAATCATAAATGATGGCTGCCTCTTCTTCTCCTTGGGTAATCTCTTCTTTTGATTTTGGGCCGTAGTAATAAAACGCAACAATGATTATTGCGCATAAAATTAAAACAACGCCGATAGGAAGCAACATGGACAAAAAGTGAGCCTCCTTGTCCTCATAGCTTTCTTCGGCGTGTTTTTTAAAAACGCGTCGGTATATATTTGTGAGGTTGGCGCGCATGGCCTTTTGGTTATTCTTCGCCTGAGGCGAATCTGCCTTAAGATGATTTTTTGGCTTCTTCTTTTCCGCCAGGGGCGGATCCGCCTTTGGCGGACTTTTCTTCTTTTGGTTCTTCTTTCTTTTCTTCACCTTCAGCCGCTTCTTCAGCTTTGCCTTTTTCTTCAACCTCAACATCTTCAACTGTTTCTTCCGGAACTTTTTCAAGTTCGGCCAACTCTTCTTCAGTGAGCGGCGGAGTAACTACAGCAATGCTTCTGTTCTCATCTTGAAAAACTTTCATACCCTCAGGAATATTGAGGTCTTTAATGCGGATAACATCGTCAAAAGTCTTTAGTTGGCTTAAATCAACTTTAATTTCAGAAACAAGCGCGGTTGGTAAACACTCAACTTCAAGATAGTCAAAGTTTTTAACCAAAGTACCGCCGAGCTCTTTCACTGCCGGGGCCTCGCCAACAAACTCAAGATCAATTTCAGCGGTAATCTTTTCATCCATGCGCACAGCGCGAAGATCAACGTGAATTGGTTTGTCATAAACCGGTTCGCGCTGGATTGCTTTAATCATAACCTTAAGCGGCTTGGCATCATCAACCGTCAGGTCAATCAAGCTGCTTTCGCCGGCTTCGTCATAAATTTGTTCTAACTCACGCTCGCCAATTACAATATTTTTATTCTTAATACCATGGCCATACACAATACCCGGCACCAGTCCCTGGGTGCGCAGGCTATTTACTTTTCTACCCGCGACTTCGCGTGATTTTACACTTAAACTTAGGTCTGCCATATATGTTATTTCTTAAAAAAAGTAACTATATTTAACCAAAAATTACCATTACTGTCAAGGCCGCTTTATTTTACCTAAAAAATGGGGTGATTTCAGATTCTCATGCGCTCGGATCACGTCGTCAAGTTCAATGGCTAAGCCCTGCTTGAATTTTACAAAATCATCAAAGCTCAAGTCCGTTACCAGGCCGTATGAAGTCATGCCCATGCCGGACATCACAAAATAAGCAATGACGGAACCGGCGCATTCATGGCAATGTAGATGTATGGTCTGACGCTCCTGTGTCTGGCCCAGAAGCCGAGCCTCGAGACGCGAGGCTGAACCGCCGCAAAGCGGGCAACGGTTAATTATTCTCTGACCTTCTGGTAGTGAGAACTGTCCGTCAAAGTTAAACATAGATAGCAATATGATATCAGATTTTTTAATTTATAGCATCCCCACGGTGGTAGCTCTCCCCTGGCGCCACGTGAACGGCCACGCTTTCGGCAATACCGACAAGTATTAAAAATATTAAGAGCGAGCTTGCTCCATAACTTAAAAACGGCAGGGTGATGCCGGTAACCGGAAACCAGCCAAGGTTCATGGCAACATTAACCCCGAACTGAACAAATATATAAATTATTATGCCGAGCACCAAAAACATACTGAAGTCGTCGCCGACCCGGCGGGAAATCTTAATCAATCGCCAAAACACAAGCCCAAACAAAATAAAAATTAATCCGACACCAATTAGCCCGAGCTCTTCGGCCACCACGGCAAAAATAAAATCAGTCTGACTTTCGGGCAAAAATTTGAGCTGTGATTGTGAACCAAAGCCAAGGCCGCGGCCAAATAGTCCGCCCGAGCCAACCGCAATCACTGCCTGGGTAACATTGTAGCCCTGGCCCAATGGATCTCGACCAGGATCAATAAATGTGAGCACACGTTCTTTTTGATAGTCCTGCAGAACAAAAAACCAGCCAAAAACTCCGATTAACACAATCGCGATCAAAATGAGGGCAATATATTTTTTATGAACACTTGCCAAAAATAACAGTCCAATCCACAGTGAAAAAAGTACCATAGCTGAACCAAGGTCCGGCTGAGCCATCACCAATATTACGTATGCCCCGCCCAAAAGGGAAATTGAGACCAACTGCTTAAAACCAAAATGAATGCCGCTGCGCTCACTCAGATAGCTGGCCATCAAAATTAAGAGACATATCTTGGCAAGCTCGGCCGGCTGAAAATTAATCGGACCAATTGCATACCAACCCGTGGTACCACGAATAGTTTCACCAAAAAATAGCACGCCCAGCAACAGGAGAAGGCCGATAATGTAGATAACTCGGCGGTAATTTTTAAAAAGCCGGTAATTAGAGAGAGCAATTGCAAAAATGAAAAACACGCCCACCACCAAACTGGCCAGCTGTTTTTTAAAATTAAAAAACTCCAAATCCTGCTGAGATAAGGCGACAGAATAAATTGCTGCCAGGCCGATGAAGGCCAAAAACAGGACGCTAAAAAATAATATCCAATCAAAGTTTTTTAATCTTCCTAGCATGAGACAAAAAAAGAGCCTATATGGAAATTATATTCAGGCTCCTCCAAAAATTATAAGTAATTATCTTCATCAAATATGTTCACTTCTGGTTCAACCTCAATTTTACTAACCTGACCCAAACTGTCAAACCAGCTCACCTCAACCGCCCGGGTTTCACCGGTGCGTAATTGATCTAACGAAACATAGTTGACAGCCGATGGCGTGGCTCCACGGTAAGCAATCACATAAAAGCCAATGCGATAGTAGCCATAAGCGCTCAAGTTTTGTACAGTAAATTTTGTTTTAGCCACCACGTCTTTTTCTAGAACCACGTCAGTGGTGTGTTCTACGTCAGTGATGCTCAAATTGAGATGCTCGAGCAGCCATTCTTCATAATTCGGCACTTCGTGCGCGTCAACTAAATGCCAGCTGACATTGGTAATATTTAGCTTGGCATTACCGGGCCGGGAATCTGCTTCATGGCCAAGATAGGCCAGCCATTTTTCCTGGTTCGGCAAAATAAAGCCGCGCCGCTCTTCGGTTTCACCGCCTGAAAAAGTAAACACATAATCTATTTCTGCCCAATAATAGGGGCTTGAGTTGGTGATTTGGGTTAAAAAATCATACTTACCGTCCGTGGTAAAAACCCGGACAGATTCGGTTTGAATCTGCCGCGGCGCGTGGGCGGCAATCCATTCCTGGGTACGGACGCGATTTGTCACTAGCTCGTTAAACATTTCTTTGGTTTTGCTGTAGGAAATTACATAAATGTCCAAGATCCCCCAAATTGTGTATAACCAAAAAATCGCGCCAAATCCAATCAAAACACCAATCAAAATGCGGCGCAATAATACCTTATTGGTGACATACCAGTAACTGATCTTTAGAAGCAGACCTCGCTGTTTTTCTTGTTGTTCAAAAGTACCATTTGGCATAGATAATCTAATTATAGCAAAAAATCATGCCATCTCCAACACTAAAATAGTCACAGTTTTTTCGTAAAAAATGTGTGTTTATTTACCTTGCCAAAACCCTAAAAAAATGGTAAGATAATTGCATAAAATTGACTAAAATTCTTGATAAAACTATGCCAAAAAAGACTGTAAAGAAAGCTAAAAAATCGACTTTAAAAAAGCCGGCCAAAAAGGCGGTAAAAGCCAAGTCAAAAAAAACTGAGAAAAAGACAAAAAAGGGTGAATATAAGGCCAAGCAAATTACTGTGCTCGAGGGCCTGGATCCAGTGCGAAAACGGCCAGGTATGTACATCGGTACAACCGGACCTGAGGGCTTGCATCACCTGATTTGGGAAGTTGTTGATAACGCAATTGATGAAGCAATGGCTGGTTTTTGTAATCAAGTTACAATTACCTTGATGCCCGGTGGTAAAATAGCGGTTGAAGACAACGGTCGCGGCATTCCAACCGATATTCATAAACAATTTAAAGTTTCCGCACTTGAGCTCGTGATGACCAAACTTCATGCTGGAGGTAAATTTGGCGAGGGCGGATACAAAGTATCTGGTGGTTTGCACGGTGTGGGCGTTTCTGTTGTGAATGCCCTTTCAATTTGGACGCGCGCTGAAGTAAAACGCGACGGCAAACTTTGGGTGCAGGAATACAAGCGCGGCAAAGCTGTTAAAAAAGTTAAAGCCGCGGGCAAGGCCCAAGGATCTGGTACCACAATTATTTTTCAACCTGATCCAGAAATTTTTAAAACCGTTGAATTTAACTGGGACTATATTTTGGACCACATCCGTCAGCAGGCATATCTGACCAAAGGTGTAAAAATTACCGTACGTGACGAACGAAAAAAAGAAACCCGCCAAAAATATTCATTTTATTTTGAAGGCGGTCTGGCTTCTTTTGCAAAATATTTAAATTCAAACAAATCACCCAAACATGATGAGGTATTCTATGTAAGTAAGGAGATTGATGACATTGGTGTTGAAATAGCGGTTCAATACACCGCTGAATTTAAAGAAACAATTTTTGCTTTTGCAAACAATATTTACAATCCTGAGGGCGGCACGCACTTGGTTGGCTTCCGCACTGCCCTTACCCGTGTATTAAATAACTTTGCCCGCAAAAAAGGTTATCTTAAAGAAAAAGATGATAATCTTTCTGGTGAAGATGTACGCGAAGGTTTGACTGCCGCCATTTCAGTAAAAGTAAAGGAACCGCAGTTTGAAGGTCAGACCAAGGCAAAGCTTGGTAACCCTGAAGTCCGTACCGCGGTTGAAGCAGTATTTGCTGATTCACTCGCAATTTTTCTTGAAGAACATCCAAAAGATGCCGAAAAGATTTTAGAAAAATGCATACTTGCTTCCCGCGCCCGCCAGGCAGCCAAGGCGGCCCGCGACACCGTGATCCGCAAAGGTGCGCTCGAAGGCCTGTCTTTGCCAGGCAAGCTTTCTGACTGCTCAAGCCGTGACGCTTCACGTTCTGAGCTTTATATTGTTGAGGGTGACAGTGCCGGCGGTAGTGCCAAACAGGGCCGTGACCGCGAATTCCAGGCAATACTCCCCTTGCGCGGTAAGATTTTAAATGTTGAACGCGCCCGATTAGACAAAATGCTTGCCAATAATGAAGTTAAGTCTTTGATCATTGCTTTGGGTACAAATATTGGCGAACAATTTGAAATTGAAAAGCTTCGTTATGACCGGATTATCATTATGACTGATGCTGATGTTGACGGTGCACATATCAGAACTTTGTTGCTTACTCTTTTTTATCGCTACTTCCCCGAACTGATTAAGACCGGCCATCTTTATGTTGCCCAGCCGCCGCTTTACAGTGTCAAGATTGGCAAAGAACTTCATTACGCCTATACCGAGGATGATAAAGAAAAAATATTAAAAGAGTTTGCCAAATTAAAACCGCCGACCAAAAAAGTAAAGCCAAAGGCGAAGAAAGAAGAGACGGAGGAAAGTGAAGAGGGCGAAGAAAAAGACGAATACCGGGCCGTGATCCAGCGCTACAAGGGTCTTGGTGAAATGAATCCTGAACAACTCTGGACCACCACCATGGATCCGCAAAACCGAATTCTAAAACAGGTGACAATTGATGACGCGCAAAAAGCTGACCAAACATTTGATGTCTTAATGGGTACAGAGGTTGAATCACGCAAACGCTTCATCCAAACCCATGCCAAGGCTGTGCAGAATCTGGATATATAAATTTCAGCAAAAAACCGCTTATTTACAGAGCGGTTTTTTAATTAAGATGCCTCTTGCCAAACCCTGAGTTTTGCGCTATTATATTCACAGAGCCCGGAAAGGGGCTTTTTAGGAACCTAAAAAATGGCTAAAATTAGCCAATTTACCCACACCTATGGGATGGAAAGAAAATAAAATTGTTGAGTATTTTATCTCGGCACGAGCCGAACTTAAAAAAGTGGCCTGGCCAACCCGCCCAGAGATCACACGATTTTCTATTTTAGTGATCGTGATCAGCTTGGCAATTGCCGCATTTTTCGGAATACTCGACTATGCTCTTAATCTTGGATTAGAGCAACTCATTAAATAATCGTTCTTTTAGCGCTCCTCCCACAAAAAGGAGCAAAGGAGGGTAGACTTTATGCCAAAACAAGTATTACAACGAGGGCGTCGCTGGTACGCCATTCACACCTACTCAGGCTACGAGGAAAATGTTCAGGAAAACCTAATGAAAAGAATTGAATCCTACGACATGGAAGATAAGGTTTATCAGGTTTTAATTCCGAAGGAAAAGAAAATTAAAATTAAAAACGGCAAACGCCGCATTGTTGAGGAAAAGATTTTTCCCGGCTACGTGCTGGTGGAAATGATTGTAACTGATGATTCCTGGTACATGGTACGCAACACACCGAACGTAACCGGCTTTATCGGCACCGGCACCATTCCCACTCCCCTTTCTGACGAAGAAGTTAAATCTCTGCAAAAGAGAATGGGAGTTGAAGAACCGCAGTACAAAATTGACGTTACGGTTAACTCACCGGTTAAAATTGTTGACGGGCCATTTAAAGGCTTTGAGGGCAAGATTAACGAAATTGACGAAGCCCGCGGCAAAGTCAAGGTACTGGTGAATATGTTTGGCCGCGAAACACCGGTTGAACTCGACTTTTTGCAAATTAAGAAAATATAAAGAAATTGACTGGAGATTAGAGATTGGAGATTGGGCTGGCCCGATCGTTAATCTCTAATCTCCAATCTCCAATTAATTGTTCCCTACTGCCCAATCATATTGTTCTGCTACGGGCATGCTTCTAGTAGGCAACCAATCAATATAATATGGCTAAAAAAGTAAAAACGCAGATTAAACTGCAAATCCAAGGAGGACAGGCAAACCCGGCACCACCGGTTGGTCCGGCATTGGGTCAGCATGGTTTAAATATTCAGGATTTCTGCACGCAGTTCAATAACAAGACCAAGGATCGCGGCGGTGAAGTTGTACCGGTAATTATTACGGTTTACGAAGATAATAGCTTTACGTTCGAAACTAAAACTCCGCCGGCTTCTGACTTACTGTTAAAGGCGGCCGGGCTTAAAAAAGGATCAGGCAAACCATTGCAGGAAAAAGTGGGTAAAGTAACCCGCACCCAAATAAAAGAAATTGCCGAAAAGAAAATGCCTGACTTAAACGCCCGCGACATTGACGCGGCAATGAAAATTATTGAAGGTACGGCCAGACAAATGGGTTTGACGGTAGAAGGTTAATATTTGATCATCTACAAATTACGAATAAATACAAATATACAAATTTTGGTTTTCTAGGATATTGAATAATAGCTATTTGTATATTTGTAAAAATTTGTAATTTGTAGCTGGTTTATATAATAATTAATTGTGGGACTTCTTCGAATAAACAAGAAGGCTCGAACCACGAAAAATATGACATCAAAAAGATTTGAGGAGGCAAAAAAACTTATTGACCCGAAAAAGGTCTACACCCGTGAGGAGGCAGTTGAACTTGCTAAAAAGACATCAACTGTAAAGTTTGATGCTTCGGTCGAAGTCCATCTTCGTTTGGGCATTGATCCATCAAAGGGCGATCAGCAGATTCGCTCAACAATCATATTCCCCCACAGCGTCGGCACTTCTAAGAAGGTGGCGGCTTTTGTTGCATCTGATAAAGAAAAGGAAGCCAAGGATGCCGGAGCTGACATTGTTGGCGGTGAAGAAATGATTGAAGAAATTAAAAAGACCGGCAAGATTAACTTTGACGTGGCCGTGGCCACTCCGGACATGATGCCAAAGCTCGCCAAGGTCGCCAAAGTTCTTGGCCCAAAAGGCTTGATGCCGAACCCAAAGACTGAAACGGTCGGCCCGAACGTGAAAAAAATGGTGGAAGAGCTAAAAAAAGGTAAACTAACCTTTAAAAATGATGACACCGCCAATATCCATCAGATCATTGGCAAAACATCACTTGATACCGAGGCGCTTCTTGAGAACTTGAACGCTTTTCTTGAGGCTGTGCAAAAAGCCAAACCAGCCTCGGCCAAGGGAATCTATATCCATAATGCTTCACTCAGCACCTCAATGGGCCCGGGTATAAAATTTGAAATATAAATAATATGGAGGAAAAGCAAGAAAAATATTTTCGTCCTAAATGGGATGACTATTTTATGGCAATTGCCCGGATAGTTGCCACGCGCAGCACCTGTGACCGATTGCGCGCCGGTGCGGTTTTAGTTAAAGACAAGCGCATCATCTCAACCGGTTATAATGGCGCGCCTCCCGGACTTCCCCATTGCGACGGCCCGGAAGGCCACTTAATGGAGGAAGGCCATTGCATCCGAACTATCCACGGCGAACATAATGCCCTGCTTCAGGCGGCAAAAATTCCTGGCGCCAGCACCGAGGGCTCAACTCTTTACACTACTTACAGCCCCTGTATGCACTGCTGTAAATATATCGTTGCCTGTGGTGTAAAACGGATAGTACTTGGAAAAATATACCGCGCCGAACAGGCAATCGATTATCTTCGTGATGCCGGCCTCCAGGTAGATAAATACGAAGAAACAAAAGAAATAAATGATTTCTTTTGTTCCCTATACCAAAGAGAAATCGAAGTAATGAATCCAAAGGAAGGCGATGTAAAATTTAGAAAAGAATAGTATGCCAAACAAAGTCGTTGCCTTGGTCGGTATGGCCGGCGCCGGAAAAACTGAAGTGGCAGAAGAGTTTAAAAAAAATGATTATGGTTATGTCCGACTCGGCCAAATCACGCTTGACGAGGTAAAGCGGCAGGGCCTTGAGCCGAATGAAAAAAATGAGCGCCCGATTCGGGAGGAACTGCGCGCCAAACACGGCATGGGTGCGTTTGCGATTTTGAGCTTTCCAAAAATTGATGAAAGGCTTGAAAAAAACAATGTGATTGTTGATGGCCTTTATTCGTGGAGTGAATATAAGGAATTCAAGAAAAAATATGACGACGCATTTAAAGTGATCGCGCTATACGCTTCCCCGGCCACGCGCTACGCACGCTTGAGCGACCGGGCCTCGCGCCACGGCGACGACCCCAAAATGGTTTTTCGTTCATTCTCTCCAGAAGAAGCCGCCTCGCGCGACTACGCAGAAATCGAAAAAGTTGAAAAAGGCGGACCAATTGCCATGGCTGACTTTACTCTGGTTAACGAAGGCACGCTTGAAGAATTGAGAACGGCCACGCAAAAAATTATAAACAAAATCAATGAAAGTTAAAATCAAGAGAATTGACAAAGAGCTACCGCTTCCCCAGTATCAGACTGCTGGTGCGGTAGCTTTTGATTTATACGCGCGTGAAGATGTAAAAATTGAGCCCGGCGAAACCACGGCCGTGCCGGCAAACGTGATTGTCTGTGTGCCAGAAGGATATTTTTTTATGGTGGCGGCGCGTTCAAGCCTTGCCAAAAAGAAAGGTTTAATGCTTTCAAACTCGGTCGGCGTGATTGATCAGGATTACTGCGGCCCGGATGATGAAGTTAACTTGCTTTTGTATAATTTTAAAAATGAACCATGCCACATCAACCGTGGTGAGCGCCTGGCCCAGGGAATATTTGTTAAAATCGATAAAGCTAATTGGGAAGAAATGGAAGAAATGGAACAGCCGACCCGCGGCGGCATTGGCTCGACCAAGGGATATAATTAATAATTTATCAAATATGGATTACGGAGCAAAAAGAGACATTTATACTTTGGAGGGAATCAGTCCAGAGGTTAAGGCCGTGACTTTTGCTAAGTGCAGCCGGTCGCCAGAGTCGTTTCGCGATATTGCCGAAGAACTGACTGATGAAAAATCCGCCGAGTTTCATGAAAAATGGGTGGTTGGCTATGGGCATTCATCAGTGGCTGAGCACGCTGTTCTTTCGATCGCGATTGAGAATGTTTCAAATATTGCTACCAAGGTGATTGAAGATAACCGCTTAGCCTCGTTCACTGAAAAATCTAGCCGCTACCAGATTTTTGACAAGGACCGTTATTACAAGCCGAAAAAAATTATGGAATCTGATCTGGCTGGACTCTATGTAAAAACCACGGACATGCTTTTTGACACTTATAATGAACTTTTGGAGCCATTGACTGAATTTATGAAAAAGAAAGTGCCACAAACTGAAAAGCAAAGTGATAAAGTTTATGCCAGCATCATTAAGGCTAAGGTTTGTGACAATGTTCGCTATCTTTTGCCAGCCGCGACTCAGACCAACCTCGGCATGACCATGAACGCGCGCCAGCTTGAACACGCCATCAAAAAGATGCTTTCTCATCCACTTGAAGAGATGCAGGAAATTGGCAAAGAAATCAAGCAGGTGGCTTTGCAGATTACGCCGACCCTGATTCAGTTTGCCGATAAGAATGACTATTTTATTAAAACACGTCAGGCGCTTGAAAAAAGGGCTGAAAAACTAATGGCTGACGCCGAGATTAGCCCGGCTGATCCAGTCAAGATTGTTAACTATGACAAAGACGCGGAAAATAAATTAGTTACCGCCCTCCTCTACCCTGGTTCAAGATATTCTTATGAACAGATTTACGAAAAAGTTAAATCAATGTCTGATAGCGAACGGGCTGAGATAGTTGATGAAGCCTTAAAACGCCGCGGCGACCATGACGCACCAATCAGGGAACTCGAGCATGTTTATTATACTTATGATATTTTGATGGATTTTGGCGCATTTCGTGATGTCCAGCGCCACCGCATCTGCACCCAGTCAAATCAGGAAATTACCACGGCCCATGGCTACAGTATGCCCGAAGATATTCCCGAAGCTGGTTTTAAAGATAAGTTTTGTGAAGCCATGGACAAAGCCCATGCGGCATATGAAAAGATTTATGAAAAATTCCCAAAAGAAGCTCAGTACGTTGTACCAATGGCTTATCTTAAAAGAACACTGTTTACCTGGAATTATCGCGAGCTTCATCACTTTATTTCACTTCGCTCCGGCAAAAAGGGGCATATCTCATACCGAAGAATTGCCCAGGAATGCTGGAATAAATTAAATGAGATTCATCCCCTGCTCGCCAAGTACATTCGCGTTGACATGAGTGAAGGCTCGAGCTCATGGGCCGCTTCACTTCATGACTTAAACCTATGTCTGAAGCCAAAACAACCACCAAAGGAAAATTCATAGTCTTTTACGGCATTAATAACCTGGGTAAAACAACTCAGGCAAAAAAGCTGGTTGAACGTTTGAAAGAAAATGGCTACCAAGCTGAGTATTTAAAGTACGCGATTTATGATCTTGAGCCGTCCGGACCGATTCTGAATGATTATTTGCGCGAGGGAAATCCTTATGACCTTACGGCGCGTGAGTTTCAGATTTTTCAAGCCATGAACCGCACGCAATATGAACCAACACTCAAACAAAAGCTAGAAAATGGTATAATGATAGTGGCAGAAGACTATAGCGGCACGGGTATTGCCTGGGGCATTGGCGCCGGGGTTGATAAAGAATTTTTGCTAAAGATTAATTCGCATCTTTTTCCTGAAGATCTGGCAATTCTTTTTGACGGGAAAAGGTTTATGCACGGTGTGGAAGATGGGCACAAGCACGAATCTGATGACGAATTTACTGAAAAGGTCCGCCAAATTCACCTTGAACTCGGTGAAAAAAATAATTGGACAAAAATTAATGCCAATGAAGGCATTGACGCAATCCATGAAAAAATCTGGGATTTGACCCAAGAAATAATTAAATAATAAAAACAAAAATATGGAGTTAATTGGCGCTGGCGAGCTTATTAAAAAGAGCTGGTCACTCTACTGGTCAAACTGGACAATGCTCGTGAGCATTGCGCTTTGGAGTTTGATTCCGGTAGCCGCTTCAATACTTATTGCATTTATTCCGGAGAGTCTGTGGATTGCCGCACTCTTTCTTTCAATTGCCGTGGGTATTGGTGCAGTAATCATTGGTCTCTGGGTCTACGTTACCCTGACCCGCGTAATTGCTAAGCTTTATAAAGAAGAAAAGGTCAATGTTAAGCAAGTTTATCAAAAAGCCTGGGACAACATCATTCCCCTGCTCTGGGTTTCTATCCTCACCGGTTTGGCAGTATTCGGCGGTACTTTGCTGCTTATTATTCCGGGTATACTTTTTGCGGTTTGGTTTGCTTTTTCAAGCCCGATTAATGTTTTGGAAGGCACCCGCGGCTCAGCTGCACTTTCGGAGAGCAAACAGCTTGTTGCTGGAAAATGGTGGTCAATATTATGGCGCTTCTTAGCTACTTATGTTGTATACGGAATTTTATTCTACACCGTGACTATTCTTATAATGGTTGCGATTGGTCTTGCCACCGGCAGTTGGGAGGCATTGGCCAGTGGTGCCGCGGCCGACACCGTACTCTGGATTGAGAATCTTGCCACGAGCTTAATCAACGTAATTGCGATGCCGCTTTTCTCAGCCGTGACCGTTATTCTCTATCTCGAACTCAAAAAATTCAAAAACGTTCAAAAGGTTTCATAAACCTTATGCCATATCGACCGGTAATTGGGCTGGAGATCCATGTCCAGCTCAAAACTAAAACCAAGATGTTCTGCTCCTGCCCTAATCTGACTGACGAGGCGGAGCCGAACATTGCCATCTGTCCTGTTTGCACTGGCCAACCGGGTGTTTTGCCGGTGGTCAATAAACAGGCTTTGGAAATGGCAATACTCGCGGCTCAGGCCTTAAGCTGCAAGATTGCGGAAAAGTCTAAGTTTGATCGAAAGAACTATTTTTATCCTGATCTGCCAAAAGGATATCAGATTTCACAGTATGACATGCCGATTGCAACTGACGGCTATCTTGAAATTCAGATTCCCAAAGGCCGGCGTGAGCTGGCGCGGATCGGCATCACCCGTGTTCACCTTGAAGAAGATGCCGCAAAATCATTTCATGATAAAAAGGGTGAAACCTTGGTTGACTACAACCGGTCAAGCACACCCCTGATTGAAATCGTGACTGAGCCGGACTTTGAATCACCGGCCGAAGCAAAAGTATTTTTGCAGGAACTGCGGACAATCATGCGTTATTTGGGTATTTCTGACGCAGACATGGAAAAAGGACAGCTCCGCTGCGACGCCAACATTAGTTTGCAAAAATTAGATGAAAATGAAAGGCCTATTTATGAAACGCTTTTTGCCAAGACTGAAATCAAAAACCTTAACTCATTCAAATCAGTTGAACGGGCATTGGAGTATGAGATTCAACGCCAGACCAAGCTATGGGAAAAAGATAAGCCGCCCCGCATTCAGTCAACCCGCGGCTGGAACGAGACCGAAGGGGTGACCGAAGAACAGCGGATCAAAGAAGAAGAACAGGATTACCGCTATTTCCCCGAGCCCGACATACCAGTCATGGACCTGGGTGAAATAATTTCAAAGTCAAAGGCTGATCTGCCAGAACTCCCCTATGCCAAGCGCCAGCGTTTTAAAGAAGAGTATGGCTTTTCCAATGAAGCAGTAAAATTTTTAGCCAGTGACCCGGCCTGGGCCGACTATGCCGAAAACGTGGTGAGTGAGCTCAAAGAATGGCTGGCCAGTATGCCGGATGTTGAAGGCACAGCTGATGAGATATACGAAGAGAATAAAAAGAAGCTAGCCAAGCTCGTTGGCGGCTGGCTTTCATCAAAACTTCAGGGCGTGCTAACAGATAAAGGGATTGACATTCGCGATTTAAAAATTGAACCGGAAAACTTTGCCGAATTTATCAGCTTGATTTATACCAATAAGATTTCAAGCACGGCCGCACAGAAGATACTTGCGATTATGGTTGAAAAGGGCAAAGACCCGAGCCAAATTATGGAAGATGAAGAACTCGGCCAGATGAGTGACGTAAAAGAGCTTGAGGAACTGGTAATTGACGTAGTAAAAAATAATCCTGATCAGGCCAGCCAATACCGCGCGGGAAAAGAAACCCTGATTCAGTTCTTTGTCGGTGTGGTAATGAAATCTACTGAGGGCAAGGCTGACCCCAACGTGGTGAAGGTACTGCTTGAAAAACAACTGAAAAAGAAAAAATAAAACCGTATATACATATACGGCTCAAAAAAACGCCCCCGTTAATTGGGGACGTTTTTATTTTTGAAGGAAATCTTTTACTAATTTGTGCGCTCCTTCCCTATCTTCCACCCACTTAATACGGTGATCGCGCTTAAACCAGGTTTCTTGTCGGCGTGAATAACGACGGGTGTTGCGGCGTAAAAGCGTACTTGCTTCATGCAGATCCATCTCACCGCGAATATAGTTACCAATTTCTTTGTAACCAATGCCGCTCATACCGGGCGCACCCCATTCAAATCCCATCTTACGGAGCTCTTTTACTTCGTCAATTAAGCCGCGTTCAATCATGTGAGTAACACGCTGGTTAATTCGATGATGAAGTTCTTCGCGCGGTACGCGAATGCCGATCTGTAAAGCTTCAAAAATGGGCTCGCCCATCCCACGCTGCTGAGAAAACGGTTTACCCGTTAAGATACACACCTCAAGCGCGCGGATGATACGACGTTTATTTTGTGGGTCAACCACTTTCAGGGCACCCGGATCCATGCGGCCCAAAAGATGCCAGAGCTCTTCATTGTCTTTTGTTTCAAGGCTATCGCGAAGATTTTGGTTGGCCTTTACTTGCGGAATCCTCATGTTGTCCACTACGGCCTTGATGTATAGACCGGTTCCACCCACCATAATCGGCAGCTTTCCCCTTCTCTGTATTTCTTTGATGCGACGGATTGCCCGGCGCTGATATTCGGCCACACTAAAGTCCTGATCCGGAGATAAAAAATCAATTAGATAGTGCGGGACTCCGTCAATTACGTAGGCACGGCGACCGCCGGTGCTCTTCCATTTACCCGGCTCTTTGGCAGTACCTACATTCATCCATTTGTAAATCTGGCGTGAGTCGCAGTTAACAATCTCACCGTCATATTTTTTGGCAAGTTCCAAACTCCAGGTGGTTTTACCACCCGCAGTCGGGCCTAAAACGGCAATTAATTTTTTATGCTGTCTATTCATCTTTTTTGCAAATTTTACCTAAAAGTATCCATGTTTGAGGGCTTTCAATAATAACAGATATTCGCCTTCCTGTCAAATCCCCGGGGGTCCCAAATTCGCAGAGCTTCATTTCATTTGAGCGGCCGTAACAGCGTCCCTCCTTATAACATTCAACCAAAACGCTTACCTCCCTATCTTTGTACTTCTGATTTTTTTCAAAAGTGATTTTTTCCATTAATTCTCCAAGCTCATACCAGCGTCTTTTCTTTTCATCTCTGGGAACATCGTCACGATAAGCCTTGGCTGCGGCTGTGCCAGAACGTGATGAATATATGGCGGTGTAGCTAATATCAAACTCAACCTCTTTATAAAGTTTTACCGTGTCATTGAATTGCTCGACTGTTTCACTAGGGAAACCAACAATAATATCTGTGCCAATGGCAATTCCCGGACGAGCCTTTTTTATTTTCTTAATTACTTCAAGATAATCCTTAGCTGTGTAGGAACGATTCATTTTTTTAAGAATATCATTATTGCCTGACTGAACCGGCAAATGAATATAATTTACTTGATGCGGCAGCTTGAGCGCCTCAATTACTTCATCCGTCATATGATTTGGGTGAGGCGCGGTCCAGTTAATCCGCTCAATTCCAGGTATTTGATTCACCTCCCAAAGAAGGGCGGCAAAATGATCTTTAAACGGATTGGCTTTACTGAAATTTTTCGGGTCTTTTGCTTTAAAATTATTAACGGTTTGACCAAGCAGGGTTATCTCAAGACAATCATTTTTGGCCAACTGCCTGATTTCGTCCATAATGTCGGCAACCGGCCGGTGGCGCACTGCGCCGCGGGCGTGCGGCACCACGCAATATGAACAGAACTTATCGCAGCCAGTCTCAATCGTAACAAAGGCCTGAAAATTATTATTATATTTTGGTAAAATCTTTAAATAATCTTTATCAATGTCAATTTTACCGATTTCTGAATTAAGGCCGTGGATCATTCTTGGTAATTGCGGCAAATCATCAATTGTAAAATACAAATCTACGTTTGGCATCTTTTTTAAAAATTGTTTTTTCTTGTCACGGCCAACCATGCAGCCGGTGACGCCAATGATGAGTTTGGAATTATTCTTTTTTAAAGCACGAAAATTTTTTACCTGACCATAAACCCGGTCTTCAGCACTTTGGCGCACTGAGCAGGTGTTAAGTAAAATAAAATCAGCCTCACCCGGCTCAGGCGTGCTTTCCATGCCCAGATCCTCAAGCACTGATTCAATGCGCTCTGAATCTGACTTATTCATCTGGCAGCCATATGTAATTATGTGATATTTGTGGGCCATAGTTCTATGATTATAGGCTATGATAGCAAATATTTCAAGACCTGACCTTGACTTTTGGGCTAAATTATGCTAAAATATAATAAATAAATCATAATACCAAATATATGAAAGAAGGTATGCCGTTTCCGCCCCCAAGCGAAAGAAAAGGTGCGGAACCGCCACCGCTTCCAGAGGAGGCAAAAAAGAAAACTAAGGAAGAGGGCTGGGTTCGCGTTGGCGAGGAAAGTGATTTAGAGCTGGATTTAGAATTTTTACAAAAATTCAACATGTCTCTGGAAGAAGCATTTGAAAAGTATAAGACGGCCCTAAAAGATCCAGAGGGTGTAGAAAAATATATAGAAGAACAGAAGAAAAAATAATTTTAAACTATGGCAACTGAAACATGGACAGGCGAAAGCTGCCCGCACGGCTTTCCTGTTGAATATAAAACTCAATGCCCAGAATGCATGGCGGTAATTGCCTCACCTGAAGAAGAGGTTGAGGAGTTTACAGGGGAAATTGAAACAATTTCAAAGAAAGAAAAGAAAGCTCCTCCACCGGTTCCCAAGGAAGTATTAAAAAAGAAAGCAGAGGCTGAGGCCGAGAGAATCAGCGAAATCCGAACCGAAGTGGGTATTGAAAAAGAAACCGCCAAAAATATAATTGGCGAATCCCTGAAATCAGAACCCCATGAAAAGAATCAGGACGCTTTTGCGATTGGCGATAACTACGCCTTGGTGGCGGACGGCCTAGGCGGTGAAGCCGGCGGTTTTGAAGCTTCACATACAATTGTTGAAACAATAAAAAGCATTGAAGGTGATATTAACGCCGCCGTGGCAAGCAAAGATCAGCAAAACATTGAAGCCTTACTCAACCATGCAATTGATGCTTCAGCACAAGCCGTGAGCACGACTGGTGCGATGCGCGCCGGCACGGAAAAACTCGGCTCAACTATGTCAATGCTTATCCCCTGGCAGACACCAGAGAAAAAAGGCTTCATGGGTATTGGCAAACAAGAAGCAAAAGATAAAATTTCGTACGCCCAAATTGGTGACAGCCGAATTTACCGAATCAGGGGTGAATCAATGGACCTAATCACCAAAGATCAATCAATTACCCAACTTTTAATTGACGCCAAAATTTTCCCCGATGACCAGTCAATGGAAACCACATATACCCTGGCTGAATTAGAACAAAAAATTAAAGGAAGTTTTGAAGAAGGCTTGGCACAGGCGCTCATCGCGCAAATTGACAGAAAATTGATTTCTAAAGCTGCTAAAGTAATTGAAGAAGGGCAGTTTAAAGAAGTGGATGGTCAATTAACCGCGGCATTTTCCGTAGAAAATATCCGTGAGATTGTCACCTCGGCAATTACGGCTGATCCAAAAACCACGACCGATCGTCAGATCGGCACCATGGACGCAGAAAAGGGAGATATATATATTATTTCGAGCGACGGTTTACATGACAATTTACTTGATTCGGAAATTTACGCAATTGCCCGGCACTGGAAAGAAGACCCGGAAAAAATGAACGAGTTGCTGGTGATGGCCGCCAAAGTACGCATGGGTGAAAAAAATATTAATTCGGTTCCGGAGCTAAAGCCATTACTGAAAGACGACTCACAGACTGCCAAAAGAGCGAAATCCGACGATATCTCCGTAGTGACAAAAATTATATAAACATTATATAAAAATTCCTGCCAAGCGCAGGAGTTTTTAAATTAAAAAACCCAAGTGGACTAGTTAAGGCACTTGGGGTTATAGCGATCGTTCTTGACGACGTGGACGCTTCCGTCACGCTCCCGAAACGCAATCGTCGGCACCAGGCAGACGGAAAGCGGGTCTTCCAGGAAACGACTCACTGCCTCTTCAGAAGTAATTGCGGTGAGAACGAGCTGTATAGGTATGCCCTTGCGCACTTCCTTGACACAGCAGTATATCTCCTCGCCCTGAAAAGTAAAGCAGATGTCCAATGAGCGAAGTCGCTCGATCGAAATTCTCTCAGTTACGTAGAGGTTGACGATGATCGCTGATGCTCCACTTTTATTGATGTCCCCGAGAAAGAGTTCCCGGATATGATCGCTTAGTTTTTCGCGAGAATTATCTAAAAGGTGCGAATTCATTTTTGACCTCCTTGACTCGCCACCTTACCATATTTTCCCGAATTTGTCAAGATTAAGGCAAAAAATTAAATAGGCTCGAGTTTTACATACCCGAGCCTATTTTATTAAATTTTACGTAATTTTAGCCAATTATGAGCGTTCTTTTATCTCATCCAAAATCCTCTCAATGAATTCATCCTTTTTCATTTTTTTCATTTCTTTTTCACCCCTCAGACGCACGGTCAGTTCTCCGCCGTTCATTTCTTTATCGCCAATTACCAGCATATACGGAACTTTTTCTTTTTCCGCTTTTCTAATTTTATTTCCCACGGTCTCGTTAACATCATCCACGTTTGAACGGATGCCCAAGGATGATAATTCTTTTTTAAGTTCATGGCAGAATTTAATATGGGCTGAACCGACCGAGATAATTTTCACCTGAGTCGGGCTGAGCCAGACTGGAAAAGCGCCGCTGAAATGCTCAATCAGCATGGCAATGGTGCGCTCGAGCGATCCGGTAAAACCACGGTGAATAATGATCGGGTATGCGTCTTTGCCCTTGGCATCAACATAAGTCATGTTGAGCCGCTCGGCCATAAAAAAATCAATCTGTAAGGTAGACATCTGCCAGTCGCGGCCAAGCACATCCTTTACCACAAAGTCGAGCTTGGGACCGTAAAAGGCGGCTTCGCCTTTGCCAATTTCATACTTTATTTTGTTTTGCTTAAGGACTTTTTCAAGCGTTGCTTCAGCCCTGTTCCAGGTCTTTTCGTCAGCAATATACTTCTCAGTGTTATCCGAATCATGGGTTGAAAGAGTAACTTTGTAGTCTTTGAGCTGGAATGCCTCAAACATTTGCTTGGTCATATCAATCAAGCGGGTGTATTCTTCTTCAATCTGGTCCGGCGTAATAAATACATGGGCGTCGTCAATTGTCAGGCAGCGCACTCGCGCCAAACCACCGAGCTCACCAGACTTTTCAAAACGGTAACAGGTACCGTCTTCAGTAATGCGGAGCGGAAACTCGCGGTAGCTGTGCGGCTTTGATTTGTAGATCATGTAATGGTGCGGGCAGTTCATCGGACGCAGCACATAAGTTTCATCTTCCAGACCAAACGGCGGAAACATATCATCCTGGTAATGGTCCCAGTGACCGGTTAACTTATAAAGATCGCTTTTGGCAATGTGCGGTGTCCAAACACGTTCAAAACCAACCTGGTCTTCAATCTCGCGTTCGAGTTTGAGAATTTCGTCGCGCAGGACCCGGCCGTTGGGTAAAAGCAATGGCAAGCCCTTGCCAATGTTTTCATTAAACAAGAAAATCTCAAGCTCTTTGCCCAGTTTGCGGTGGTCGCGCTTGGCCGCCTCCTCCTGCACGCGTAAATATTCATCCAGTTCTTTTTGTTTTTGCCAGGCCGTGCCGTAGATTCGCTGGAGCATTGGATTTTTTTCACTGCCGCGCCAGTAAGCACCGGCCAGATTCAAAAGCTTGAATACTTTAATGTCGCCGCTGTGCTTTACGTGCGGACCGCGACAAAGATCAACAAAATCACCCAAGCGATAAACTGAAATTTTTTCGCCGTCAGCTACCAGTTCCTGCTCTTCTTCTGATTTGAGCTTGGTCGTGCCTTTTTCTTTGAGGTCTTTGAGCAGTTCGACTTTATAGTCCTGTTTTAAATCCTTGAACATCTTGATGGCTTTATCAATATCCATTTCCTCACGTTCAAACTTGAGTTTTCCTTTGATAATTTTTTCCATTTCCTTTTCAATCTTTTGAAGATGCTCCGGGGTCAGGCTTTCTTTTAGATCAAAATCATAATAAAAACCATCTTCAATTACCGGACCAATGCCAAATTTGGCATCAGGAAATAATTTTTGCACGGCCGCGGCCATAACATGAGCCGCAGAGTGTCTTATTGTTTCTAATTTTTCACTCATACGATTAATTTTTAATATTGATAAAAAAATCCCGTCCCAAAAATCAGTTTCTTGGGACGAGATTCTTAAATCCCGCGGTTCCACCCAAGTTCCCCTGGACAAGGGGCCCTTGTTTTTGCATGTTTCGCTCATGCGGCGCGGCTCAAGGGGTGGTACAATTTTGCGCTTACTAAGGGGCTTTCAGCCAATGGCCCCTTTCTCTTTAAGCAGCCTTCAAAATCGCGTATCCTCTATCATCGCCATGTAAAGAATATCAAATTTGTGATATTTGCACAAGTCTAGGGTACCATCTCGTATTCAATGTGATCCTCAAGATTCGGCAGACGGCCAATCCAGAACGGCCGGGTTGAAATCTCAACTTTATCAATCAAAGGCGAGCCTTCTAAATAATTTTTAGCATCCTCAACGCTTAGGCCGGTGATTTTTTGTTTATCCAAAATTCGGCTGGTTTCCCTTAGTACGGCCGTGGCTGCGGCTTTAACCAGAACGTTAGCAATGCCAGTGTCAATGTTGTAATCATTAATACTGTACTCAGTAGTCTCTTCAACAATCTCCCCTACCAGATAATCGGCGCCCAGCGATTCATCGAGCTTTGCCAGAATCACGTCGTCCATTTGCTGGGCATTAAAGAAAGCACCGGCCACGGTAATTTTTAATTTAATACTAAACCTTTCCTTCTGTTCGCCCGGCTCAGTGTCGGAAACTTTTTCAATTACCTGATATGTAAAGGCTGAACGGCTAAATCTCGGATCAGTGTTTTCGTCAATCATCTCCTGCTTAACCTGCCCAAACATCTCTTCACTCAGTGCGGCCTCGGCAGTATCAAGGTCTTCCTGGCCGACTGCTTTGATTGTGACTTCACCGCCGGTCATCTTACTTTTACTCTCGGCATATATCTGATCCTGCAGGCCCTCCCAAAGTCCGGGAATGGTAAAACGGGTCGGCCCGATCTCATATTCTTTGCCTTCTTCGTCGGCATGCGCCATTACTTTGACCTCGCCGCCGGCCGGAACCGTAACCGTATCGTCAATGCGGAAAAGTTTTCCATCAGGCGCAAGCAGCCGGGTCGTTGCCACTAGTGGCTGGTCTTTTGAATATTTATTATAGATGATGACTTCACCGCCGGCTTTGGCCGGAACCGTGGTTCCCTCGGATGAGGGTAGAAACTCGGCAGTTTTTTCATATGTTTTTTCTACTAATTTTCCTTCAACCTGGTTTTGCGCTGTACTCACTTTTACAATGTCCACTACAAAATCACTGCTGACTGCCTTATCGGCTGAATAAATTTTTATGGTTGCCTTTACAAACGATAAGTACGCCACCAGTGCGATTGTCAGAACAGTTAAAATAATAAAACTAAACGCAATCCGACGGTATAGCTTTACTGCCGGCGGCCGCTGTTTAACAATGCGCGGTAATGGCTTGCGAACCACTTGTCTTTTTGGTACCTCCATAAAATATTTGCTTTATTTGCTTGTATTATAGCATAATTTTGCAAAAATAATAAGACCCCCGGGCCTTTCACAAATCAGAATTTTTATATCATCCTGACCTTGTCAAAACCTAAAAGGTCTTCGATCTTTTGCCTTAGTTCATCATTGTAATTAATCGTGATTTCTGGCTCAATTTTCTTTGCGTTATAGCCATTGCCAATGATGAGCTGAACGCGTTTATCGCCCTTATTTTCAAGGAGAATATCTTTTAGCCTTTGCATCACTTCACTACCGGCTTCGGCCGGCAAACTGATTCTGACTACGCCGAGCTTCGGTGCGGTATATTCAGACCTTGTCGGAGCCGCAACGCCGCCGTGTAATTGATTTAGTACGTTTTGATAATTATCTTTATCAACCAGGTAGGCGCTGTTGACAATTACTTTGGTTTCACCGTCTTTGTCAGAAATTTTTCCCGAGATAAGCAAGGAATTGTCTTCATGCCAGACACTTGAGTAATCGCGATAGGCATTCGGAAAAATAACAAGTTCAACATCACCGGTTGAATCCTCGACCTTAGCAAAGGCCATGGTTTCATTCTTTTTGGTCAAAATTTTCTTAATGTTGGTGATTACGCCGCCAATTTTTACAAAGCCTTCACGCTGACGCGGCAGATCGATGACCTTGATGACCTCGTCGCCCAGCAGTTCGCCAAGCTCGCGGAACGGGTGCTCGGTTACATAAAGACCGAGTAGTTCGCGCTCCCACTGAAGTTTTTCTTTTTTTGAGGCCGGCTCCACCTCTTTGAGGCCGAGCGATGGTTTGGAAAACTCGGGTGAAACACTAAAAAGATTTGACTGGCCTGATTCAATTTCTTTTTGAATATTCCGGTTATACTCCAAAAGCTGTTCAATATTGGCGAGGAGCATTCCCCGCTCGCCAAAGCCGTCCAGAGCACCCGAGCGAATCAGTGAATCCAGGGATTTTTTATTAAAATTTCTTGAAGCAACCCGCGAAATAAAGTCTTCAATATTTTTATAAGGGCCGTTTTTCTTCCTTTCCTTAACAATGGTATCAATGATGTCAGCGCCCAGATTTTTAATTGCTAAAAGACCCCAGCGGATTTTGTTGGTGCCCGGTACAATACCGAACTTGGCAAATGATTCGTTCACGTCCGGCGGCAAAACCTCAAGCCCCATTTTTCTGCATTCTTCTACCTCAATGGTGATGCGGTCAATGTTTTGAGAATCTGAATTCATGAGCGCCGCCATAAAGCAGTTGGGATAATGTGCTTTGAGATAAGCCGTGCGGTAAGCGATCATGGCATAACAGGTGGCATGAGACTTGTTAAATCCGTAAGCAGCAAAATCTTCCAAATGACTGAAGACACTGCTGGCCTTTTGCCTTGCTACACCCTTGGCAACCGCTCCCTCAACAAACTTAACCTTCATTTTGGCCATGAGCGAAGCAATCTTCTTGCCCATGGCTTTGCGAAGCGTGTCTGCTTCACCACCAGAAAAGCCGGCCATATCTTTTGAGATCCGCATGACCTGTTCTTGATACACTGGGATGCCGTAAGTATTTTTCAAGGCCTCTTCCATTAAAGGATGCTCATACTCAATCTCTTCTTTACCATTTTTGCGACGTATGAATGAATCAATCCATTGCATTGGTCCGGGGCGATAAAGCGCCACCATGGCAATAATGTCTTCCATCTCACTTGGTTTGAGCTCTTTAATGTATCGTTTCATGCCGTCAGACTCAAGCTGGAACACGCCGGTTGTTTCGCCGCGGCCGAGCAGGTCAAAAGTTTTTTTGTCATCAAGCGGAATTTTATCAATATCGATTTCCTCGTCATACACCGCTTCGATGATGTCAAGCGTATTTTGAATGATTGTCAGATTGGCCAAACCTAAAAAGTCCATTTTTAATAAACCGATACTTTCAATCGGATGAAGTGAGTATTGGGTTACCACGTCAACATCACCGTTTTGCGCTGCCTGAAGCGGTACGTATTCGGTCAACGGCTTGTCACCAATCACAATGCCGCAAGCATGCTGGGAAGCGTGGCGGATCGTGCCCTCAAGCTTCATTGAAAGATCCAAAAGCTCTTTTACGCGCGCGTCGCCCTCATAAACCTCTTTTAGTTCTGGATTTTCTTTAACCGATTTTTCAAGCGGAATGTGACGGCCCTGAATTGGCGGCGGAATCAGTTTGGCAATCCGGTCAACCTCGCCGTACGGCCAGCCCAAAACCCGGCCAGTATCGCGGACTGCGGCGCGGGCCGCCATCGTACCAAAAGTAATAATGCCAGCAACTTTGTCTTTGCCGTACTTTTGCGTTACATAATCAATTACCTCGGCGCGGCGGTCATCAGCAAAATCAAGATCAATGTCAGGCATGGAGATGCGGTCAGGATTTAAAAACCTTTCAAAGAGCAAGCCGTACTTTAATGGGTCGATGTCAGTAATCTTTAAAATATATGAAATAATTGAACCAGCGGCTGAACCGCGGCCCGGGCCAACCATGATCCCCTGGTCTTTTGCCCAATTTACAAAGTCTGCCACAATCAAAAAGTATGAGGCAAACCCCATCCGCTCAATTGTTTTGAGTTCATACTCAAGCCTCTCGCGAATTTCATCACTTGCGTCAGGATAGCGGCCTTCAAGACCCTGCTCACAGAGCTTACGCAGGTAAGAATTGTCAGTTTCGCCGGCCGGTACTTCAAAAACCGGCAAAATGTCGCGTCCAAGTTCAATTTCCAGGTTGCATGCCTCGGCAATTTTTACGCTGTTTTCTATTGCTTCTGGAATTTCTTTATATGCCTCGGCCATTTGGGCCGGGGAGGTCATGGAGCAGTTATAGTCTTTCATACTCAGCCGGTCTTTGTCAGTGACAATCTTGCCGGTCTGCACACAGGTCAAAAGATCTTGGGCCTCCCGGTCATCAGGATAAACATAATGGATATCTTTTGAAGCCACCAAAGGCGTGTTGGTTTCTTTTCCAAGCCTGATGAGGAGCGGATTTACTTTTTTAAGATCCTCAAGCTCAGGATGGTCCTGGATTTCAAGATAAAAATTTTCCGCACCAAAAATTTCTTTGTATTCAGCCACTAGATTTACCGCCTCCTCCCATTTGTCATTGAAAAGAGCGCGCGGAATGTCGCCAGCCAGGCAGGCGGTCATCGCAATTAAGTTATTGCCATACTCGCGCAACAGCTCTTTATCAACTCTGGGCTTATAATAAAAACCCTCAAGGTAAGCCTTGGTGGTTAATTTAAGAAGGTTTTTATAACCTTGGTGATTTTTTGCCAGTAATACAAGATGCGCCGGGTGATCATCGATCTTGGCGCGTTTGTCATGCCGGCTGTTCGGTGCGATATAGGTCTCAACACCAATAATCGGTTTGATACCCTCTTTCTGGCAGGTCTTATAAAACTCAATAGCGCCATACATGGCGCCATGGTCGGTTAATGCGAGTGCATCCATCCCCAACTCTTTTGCCCGGGCTACCAAAGCCGGAACTTTGCCGAGTCCATCCAGCAAGGAATAGTGCGAATGTGTGTGGAGGTGCACAAATTTCATAAGCTTGGGTTGCTCCTCCTATTTACTCATTATTATAGAAAATTATATTTCAATCTTTGTTTTTGGCGGGCGGCCGCGTTTTTTCTTTTCTGTAAAATGCTTTACCAGATACTTGGCCCCGTCAGCAATCAACGCAAGATATGCTGATGAATGTTCGAGTTTTTCCCGAACCCCGCGAATCGCCTCATCAATTGCCTGCATTTTATCTTTGACGTCGTTCATCAGACTATGAGCCTGGCGGAGGATCATTGCCACATAATAGATAACCCAGCACATAAAAATAGTTATCCAAAGGGCGCAGAATGCCAGCACAATATAGAGGATATCCTTGGTTGTCTCAAACATAGTTTAGCTTTTATTTGAGCTTTATATGGGCTATTTTATCATGATTTTAAGAGCGTGGCAAATGGGTATATGTATAAAAAAAGACCCAAAATATGGGTCAAGATGTTGCGAAAAATCGCGACCATAAGTCGCCGATTGTTTGAATCACAAAGGCCAGCATTATTCCGCCCCACCACGCAGATATCCCAAAGGTATAATACTTGCCATATTGGGTGTCCACCTGCCTATTGAGGGCGTGCATTGTATCGACATCGATTGTGCCAACCAATGCCTTAGCCATTGGCCCGAGTGCCGAAATAACCATGCAGATAACAGTGATTGCTGAAATTACAATACCAATTCCGATTACCCAGTAACTAACCACCTTGTACAGCGGCTCCTTTTCTTTCTTAGCCATTCCGGCCTCCCTGCAAATAACTATTTAAATTAGACCATTAAAAACCATTCTTGTCAATAAAAAGACCCCGCATTGCGGGGTAGAGGGCGTGACTGGTTAGGAGAAGTGATCGGCAATCATCTCGACTATCCACTTAAG
>Ga0180438_10002146_pt1 | contig 33113 bp, 28 predicted proteins | sample SS_ome_12_FD_132455 | JGI IMG/M metagenome (GOLD analysis project Ga0180438, IMG submission 132455) | Hypersaline lake sediment archaeal communities from the Salton Sea, California, USA - SS_3_D_2 metaG | ecosystem: Environmental > Aquatic > Non-marine Saline and Alkaline > Hypersaline >... | reverse complement strand
CCTGAATTATTGATAAAAAATGCCGACGACTCATATCTTCCTAAAAACTACTAAATGCAAATCCTTTTACAAATTCCATCGGCATTTCTTACCCATCCGGGCCAACCAATCTCAAAAAAAATAGAACCGTCCCCTTTTTTCCGAATCAGGAAATTGTATATACTATGGGGGAGGTTGAAATGCCGGCAAATCTGCCTCCCCAGTACTTCGAAAAAGAGAAGGAGCTGAAAAAAGCGAAAAATCCCCAGGAGAGGATCTCTGTCCTCGAGGATTTATTGGCGATCGTTCCCAAACACAAAGGAACGGAAAAACTCCAGGCCCAGCTTAAGACAAAAATCGCCAAACTCAAAACTGAAAGCCAAAAAAGCCCCGCGGTAGCCAGGCACACAGCAGCCTTTCAGGTCGAAAAAACAGGAGCCGGACAGGTCGTCGTTATCGGGAGCCCGAACTCGGGAAAATCATCGCTTATCAAGGCATTGACCAATGCCAATCCCGATATAGGGGACTATCCCTTCACAACACGCCTGCCATCACCCGCTATGATGCCTTACGAAAACATCCAGATCCAGCTCGTGGACATGCCTCCAATCACCCAGGATTATTTCGAATTCTGGCAGGCCGAGTTGATCAAGGCAGCCGATGCGATCCTGCTCGTGCTCGACATATCGCTGCCTGAGCCTGCGGAAGATTTCCTGACACTGTTGGCCAAGCTCGAAGAAAAAAGGATCGATCTCGTCCCGAAAGAGAGAGAGGTTCCTCAGGAAAAGCAGCAATTCATGAAAAAGACCCTTATCCTCGCAAATAAAACCGATAGCCCTCGGGCAGAAGAAAACCTGACCTCCATCAAAGAGTTCCTGGACCCGGGATTCGAACCGGTTCCTGTTTCGATCTTTGAGGAACACACGCTGACAGACTTGAAAACGCGGATTTACGTCCTTCTCGATGTCATTCGCGTTTACAGCAAGATCCCTGGGAAAAAAGTGGACCATGAGGATCCTTATGTTTTCAAAAGAGGAAGCTCTCTCATGGATATGGCAAAGGCCGTTCACAAAGACTTCGCCCAAAGATTGAAGTACGCGAGAATCTGGGGAAAAAACAAATACCAGGGACAAAAGGTCACCCGGAGTTATATACTCGAGGACGAGGATATCATCGAACTGCACATATGAATTCAGGCTTTACTGTAACGCGATTTCCATTTATAATTGGGCTTTTCATCGGGGCGTAGCGCAGTCTGGCAGCGCACAGCGTTCGGGACGCTGGGGTCATGGGTTCAAATCCCATCGCCCCGATTTTTTTCTTGCATTCCGGCACGTGAGGCAAAGGGTTCTCAAAAACAACAGAAAAATTGTCCTTTTGAGATTTTTTTAGGGGATAGAGTAAATTATTGTCAATTAAAGTAAACTAAAGTAAATTATCCAGTTCGTATTCCATCGAGCCTAACCCGATTTTTTCGGCATGCCTAAGCTGGGCAGACCAATCCACATCGATGGCTTCTCGCAAAAAGTCCCGTCCGCCCGCTTCCACAAGCAAATCGACCGAAGCTTTATCCACTGCGACCGGATCGAGGGAGGCCAGAATTCCCAAATCGGCAGCGATGATTTTTCCATTTTCAGACATGCAGTCGCAATCTTTGGTGATCTTTATCAGGTAGTTGATGAAACCCGCTTTTTTCTTCACGCTTTTCAGAACCGCATAGGCATATTCCGCCATTTTTTCCTGAACGCGCAGCGCGTCTCCGTCCCATTTCATCTTGACGGCTCCGAAATTGCAGACAACCAGACACTCTCCGCACCCGATGCATCTCTCATCGATGATGCGGGCGCTGCCGTCTGCTTGCTCGATGGCGTCGGCCGGACAGTGCTCGAGGCAAATCGAACAGTTCGTGCATGCTTTTGCGCTGACCCAGGGGTGCACATCGGAATGCTGCTCGAGTTTTCCCGCCCGGGATGCACACCCCATCCCCAAATTCTTGATGGCAGCACCGAATCCGGTAAGGATGTGGCCGGTAAAATGGCTAAGACACAGGAGCATATCGGTATGAAAAAAAGTACTGGCGATCTTCGCCGACCGGACATGATCCAGGTTCACTTCCACTTCGCCGCTTTCCTTCCCGATAAGTCCGTCAGCGATGATAACGGGAATCCCCATGGATTCCAAAGAGAATCCATGTTCTGCAGCCAACCGAAGATGCTCCACAGAATTGGATCTGTTACCGATATACAAGGTATTGGTATCCGTCAAAAAAATCTTGGCCTTTGTCTTTTTCAGATCTTCGATCAAATGTTTCAACCAGGGCGGCTTGATATAGCCTGTTGTGCCTTTCTCTCCGAAGTGGATCTTGATCCCCACAAAAGAATCTTTTTCTACAGCTTTCTTTAGACCAAGAGCAGAAAATATCCTTTTGGTTTTCTTAGCCAGGGCTTCATGGCCATCTATTTCCGAAGCGGGCACAAAAAACACTTTGCTCGCCATGATTATTCTCCACCGCCTTTCTCGGGGCCAAACTTGCCGGAAAATCCGATGGATGCGAGAGTTTTTTTCAAAGCGGCAAGGGCAAAGTCGATCTGGGAAAGAGAAAGATTCCCCATATGCCCCATGCGAAAAACTTTCCCTGCCAGATGGCCCAGCCCCCCGGCAACGATGACGCCATTTTCGGCAAAAGTTTTGCGGAAGATCCCATCTTCGACTCCCTCGGGATACCGCACAACGCTCAGAGTATCCGCCAGGTAAGGGGCCTCCGGAACAAAGGAAAAGCCGAAATCCAGGAGCTCTGTCCGGATGGTCTGGGCCGTTCGCGCATGCCGTGCAAACCGGCTTTCCATTCCCTCCTCGAGCATGATTCTCGTGCCTTCTGTAAAAGCTCTGATCTCGTTGACACAAGGGGTGGAAAAATACTTCGAAGGATCCTTCATGATCGGCAGCCAGTTGAGAAGATCCGAATAAAAGGCCGGGATGGACGCCATGCTCTTTCTTTTTGCGATCGCTCTCTCTGAGACGACCAACACGGCCAAACCGGGAGGAACCCCGAAACACTTCTGGGCAGCGGTCAAAACGATATCCACTCCCCAATCGTCCATTTTTTCTTCTATCCCTCCGGTGGCACAAACGCCATCGATTATGAAAAAAGGACCTCGGCCCTTTACGATCCCGGCATAATCCCGAATGGGTGCGCAAATCCCGGTTGCCGTATCCACGTGAGTTGCGGCGACAGCCGTATAGGCATTTCGAGAAATTCGATCCTCGAGAAGAGCGGGCTCCACGGCCTTTCGATCTTCTCCCTGAAGAACATCGCAGTCCAGGCCAAAGCTCTTGGCGATTTTTTCCATTCTCTGTCCAAAAAATCCTTGAGAAAGGATTAGCACCCTCTCCCCCTTGGCAACCGTGTTCAACAGCGCCATCTCCATAGCCAGAGTTCCCGCACCGGCCACGATGAACGGCTCTCCTTTTTGGCAAAACACGATGCTTTTCAGATTGCTGAGGGCTTCCTTCAATTCATCGACAAGGATGGGGCTGACATGGGAAACTGTTGGTTGGGAAAGGGAATTGAGAATTCGAGGATGAACAGGTGTCGGTCCTGGGATGAGCAGCAATTTTTCTTGATTCATCGTTCTTCTCCGTAAAACAGATTCCTACCATTTTCTTCGATTGCCCCTATGAAATCAAGATGATTCCTCGATTATTCTGCTGATGACAGGATAGGCTCGCCCCCAATGACAAATATAATCGTAAATAACGGCTGAAATTAGAGATTGTTAGGCTAGATCAGATTTTCGATCTTCTGTTGAAGTTCCCTTACGCTCCCGACAGCTTTGCCTCCGATAGAGTTCGTCTTTCCTCTTTCATCGGCCAAAATGAATATCCGTTCGATCCCGGCTTCTTCCGCTGCTTTCACATCGAAATGGGAGTCTCCGACGACACAGCACTCCTTTCTGTGAATCCCGAAATTCTCCAGGACATGCAAAAAGGGAGCTCCCGAAGGTTTCCAGAGCCCCGCTTCCCGGGAAATCACGAGATCGAAACTCAGCTTGAATTTATCGAGAAGAAAATCGACATTCTTTCGTGAATTGTTCGTAACGAGGGCTTTTTTGATCCCCTTCCCTTTCAAAAAAGCCAGGAATTTTCCCATCCCCTCCTTCAAAACGGCTCGAGCTGTCGCTTGCTCTTCATAGCGCTCCAGAATGTGCCATTTCTCGGTTTTTTCGGGTTCATCGAGATTTTCGAGATAGGTAAGGATGGGTTCCCCTCCGGTCTGCAGTTCCTTTTTGATTTTTTTCCAATCGTACGTGACGTCGACGATCGTTCCATCCATATCGAATATGGCACCCTTGATCATTTCACGCTTTGACTTCTTTTTATTACGTTGGGTCAGCTATGGTTGGTGGGAGTCATTCCAGAATCGATCCGACCTCGAAAAGAGGCTCTCCTTTGTTGGTTGGAGGTGTGTCGATGATGTAGAGGAGAATCCCTGTAAACGGAGACCGATACTCCCGGATCACATTTCCCAGATAGTCGGTCAAGTAGCCCACGGTCTCCCCTTTTTTTACATAATACCCCATATCGGTCAGCGGGTAAAAAAGACCATCCCCATCCGAATATATCACCTCGTATTTATCGATCCAGACAGGCTCCGGAACCATATCCGGCTCCCCTTCGATCATCTTTAAAAGCCGCATAACACTGAGGATTCCCTTTGTATTTCGCACAATAGATTCCTCATCGGTTTTGCCCAGATATCCCGATTCGGTGGTGATAGCGGGTTTTTCGAAAAGCACAGCCGTATTCCCCAGATATTTTGAGTCGGAGAGATCTTTCGTGCGGGACTGATCGATGATGATGTATTTTATCCCGAATGCCAAGGCCATTTTTTTGGAAAGCTCGTCCAGATTTTTGTTGCCGGAAATCATCCAGTAGGTATAGGGGATCAAAGCTTCGTTCCCATCCCCGCAGTGCATATCGATCAGAAAATCGCACCGGTCTACGACCTCCTGTTTGAGAACATGGGCCACTCTCTGGCTGATCGTTCCCTCCGGATCTCCCGGGAACACCCTGTTGAGATTCTTCCAGTCATTGGGATTGTAATAAATGATTCTTTTCTGGAAAGACTGAAGGTTGGCGATGTGAACCAGTATGAGCGTTCCGGAGAGTTCGGCAGGATCGATCTTGTTTTTCAGACGGTACAAGGATAATATCGGCGGATACTCATATCCATGCACACCAGCGACAAGAGCCAGCACCTTGCCCGGTTTCGATCCATTCACAACCGTTATGGGAATGCTTGTTTCGATCCCGTTCTTTTCCGGGACCGGAAGATATCCCGATCTCATCTCACCGGAAGCGACTGACATATCGCCGATCAAAAACCGGCCATTTTCCTCCTTGGCCAATGAAATTGAACTGAAAGCCATGACGACAAAAAGCAAGAATCCAATTCTTCGAAGACCTGAGTGTTGCATGGTAAGCCTCCTCCAGAAGTGCATTGATTCGACATTATTCTACATATTTCAAAGGCTATGCTCAAATCTTCTTTACAAAAACAATCCAGGTCCCTGAATTATTTACGGACCAAACCCTCCACCCACCCTAGTAACAAAGGTTGTGACAAGGAAGTGGCCTGTGAGCTGTATGTGTATACTGCGAACGGGCCACAACGAATTCAACGCAGTAAGATTGGTTCGCCGGGAGGGTAAAATATACCGACACGTCTTTTGGTTTTGATTTAGTTTTAGTGTTAAAAAGAATATGAGGGTGCCGGTATATTTTATAAATAGTTCAGGTCCCTGGATTATTTAGGAGTCAAGATTGCTGCAGCTTCAAGGAGTGGCGCATGAAGCCGTATTGGAATACTGCGAATGGTTCACGACGAAGAAGATGCAGTGAGATTGAGTCATAAATAATTCAGGAATTGCTAATGGATTTTTCTTTTGATATAATTCCCCTCTCGAAATTATTCGACAATCTCGAACAGGGAGATAACCTAATGGGAAAATTCGTTGCCATCTTCGGAGGATTGATCGCAATGGCGGGAGGAATTTACCTTGCCGTTTTCGTGTGGTGGCGTGAATTCTACGAACTCGTGTTCGGTTTTATTCCCCCTTTGCTCTTTCTAATCGGTCTAATCGCACTCATCGCCGGGATCAGCAGCATAAAAGATAAAAAGAGAATAAAGAAACTGGAAGAAGAAACTCCCGAAGAACCGGAAGAAGCATAACCCAGTCCTTTCTTGCGATCGTTCATTTCATTCCGGATTATTCTCATCTGATCAAGGGGAGATCCCTCTTTTCTGATCTGCCGGGGGATAATTATATTAAAAAAAAACTTGACATGCCGCGCGTATTTGTGCTATATGTAATTTAGTTACAAATTACAGGAGCCAAGATTATGACGGACAAAGATACACAAACAGGTAAAGACACGACACAAGAAAAAAATGACGAGACACAAAAAGAAAAAAAACAACAGCGCCCCTTCGATGAATTCGGAAACCATGTGGAAAAATTCGCCGTTAAAACTGCCGAATCTATAAGGAAAGTGATCGATAGAGCCCTTGCATCGAGAAATACGGTTTTAACAATCCGCGTGAACGATGAAAGCAACAAAAAGCTCAATATGCTCGTCGAAGCCGGACTTTTTAAAAGCCGCTCCGAAAGTGCGGCGTTCCTGATCGAAGAAGGCATCAAAAGCCAGGGCCCTCTCTTTTTAAAGATAACCGACAAACTGAAAAAAATGGAAAAAATTCGTGATGAACTCAAAGATATCGTTTTAAAAGAAGTCGAGGCCAAGCCAGCAGGGGAGCCTACGAAAAAAGAGACTGCCGCACCTAAAAAGACAAAAAAGAAGAAAGAATAGCCCAGTTTACGCCTTTTTTTGAATGTGATATGATTTTTGTATGGCTTCTTTCATTATTGCGACATTAGCTCTTTTCACTTTTTCCCTTTCAACTACCACGCAAAATATCGAAAGAGCATTTCTCCAAAATAACTCCAGATTGCTTTATCAGCTCTTTTCCGCACAAAATCCCATCAATGTCTCGCTTCCCGAACCGATATATTTTTCTGATCAACTTTCTAACGAGCAAGCCTATTTTGTTTTCAAAAACATTTTTTCCGCATACTCCACTTTTGAATTTTATTCCGAAAGACAGCCTCAATCTTCCGAAAGAAGCCACATCTACCAGGCCAGGTGGTCCTTCCGAGACAAAAAAAATAACGATCAATACCTGTTCTACATCTTCTTTTATCTGATAGAGGAGACATCCGGGAAAAATCGGTCGCCTGATATTCTTTGGAAAATCACGGAGATCAAGGCAAAGAAAATTTGAGAAAAAAAGTTTTTTTCGCCTTCGCATCGGGCACCGCCCTATCGCTGATCCTGTACTTGCTGTCTTTTTTTCTCCCCTCCCTTCTCACATCGGGATATTATGATAGAAGTCTCCGGCAACTGAAAAACACCGCCGTATCGATTAAGAAGGACTTCTCGCATTTCATGGACAGGCTCGAGAGAACTAAAAACCGGGTTCTGGAATCACCGCTTCCTGCAACGAGTGAAGATTTATTCGCTCTCTTCAAGGAACTCCACCTGGAAACGGAAAGGGATGGAATCAGCTACTGCGATCAAATGGGATATCCTATTCTCTGGATGGGGAACATCATCGATCTGACCAGTATCGACCGCCGGGACGGAAAAGGCTATTCCTTCAAACAGGAGGAATTCTCCCTCCTAATCCGGAACAAGGCCTCTGTCTATCTTGTTCTTATCAAACAAATCCCAAACAAAGAATACATCGTTTTTTTCCAGCTCGTCGCATTTCTTCCCCAGTTCAAGACGCCCTACCTCGAAGAACATCATTTCTTGCATCCAAGGCTGATGAGAAACTGCGATATCGAGTATTATGATTTCCGGGACGATGTTTCCGGTCTGGAAAGAATATTCTCGAGACATAAAGATGAATATGTCGGAGAACCCGGCCTTCAGGGAGAAATCCAAACGATCATCTTCCCTTTGAGAAACGACGGGAATCATATCGTCGCGACCGTCAACCTCAGCTCTCCGTCCCGGACAGCGAGCATCACGGAATTGAGAGAACGGATACTGCTCATCTCCTATGTACTCCTTGGGGCATCCCTCATTCTATTATTCATCCAACTGGTAATCTCCCCTTCGTTTCGCAAGGAACGAGAACTCCTGCCGGGATTTTTGATCATCCTTACCCTGGCAGGATTGAGGCTCGTCTTTTTTCCCCTCGGAAAACTGGAAAAAATTCAAGCCCTGCCGGTTTTCTCCCCGTCTTCTGCTAGCTTCCTATCTGTGGGTAATTTTACGCAGTCGCCAGCGGACATTTTCTTGACAGTATTCTTTCTTTTCCTCATCATCGGTTGTTTTCTTTTTTATGCCCAAAAGTATTTCCCCGGAAAAAAAGCCGACTCCCCCCTGTTTTTGCCTCTTGTATGGCATGTTCTCAGTGTAGCGCTCTCCCTCGCGATCCTTTACGTCTTTGAGGTGTTCATAACCCGGGTCGTTTTTCACTCCAATCTTAACCTTCTCGGTTTTTCTTTCACTCCTTCTTTTATCCTCCTGTATCTGAGCATTTTTTTCTTCTTCCTCATCTTTGCAGCGGTCAGTTTCGGACTGTTTCGATTCACTGCCGCCTCTTCCTTAAGCCCAATTATCTCTTTTACGATATTGATCGGCGGATTCTTGATTTCATCCGCCATTCTGTGGCAGAAAATTCATCCCCTGCTCTTGTTGATCCAGGGGATCATTCTCATTTTCATATTTTTGTTCGGCCGCTTCCCTATTCTCTTGCAAAAAAAAGAAATTGTATTTCCTGTGTTTTTGCTGGCCATTTTTCTTATTTATGTTTCTGTTTACCAGACTTTTTCCGCAAAGAGCAGGCTCATTAGCCAAAATTTCCTTCAGAACATCATAAAATCCCAGGAAAAATGGGGCACCTATCTTATCGAGAACTCCCTGCCTGAGATCGAGCGAAGAGGCGATCCGATCACGGCCTTTTTGCAGAATCCCGAACCCTATAATCTGGCTCAGGACTTGTGGAACGAAACCTTGATCGCAAAATTTAATTGGTACTCCAGCCTCGAGATCCTGAACCCGGAAGGGGCCATCCTCTCCCGTTTTTCTCTAAATGTTCCGGAACTTTTTCAACTCGAGTTCGATCTTCCGCACAGCAGAGACTGGAGTATTTCCCGACACAACCTTTTATTCTTGGGAATCGAAAAAGAATTTCTAATCGGTTACAAGGACTGGTACAAGGAAGACGAACACATCGGGAGAATAATCATTTATCTCTCTATCGATTATGACATGCTTCCCTTCCTGTACTCAGCCAATCCCTATTTCGAACTCTTGCGTATCACATCCATCCCCAGCCTCAATCAATATGATCTGGGATTCGCTATTTTTAATCTCGACGGAGAATTGCTTTTTAATCCGGATAACATATCTACCGGGATTCCTCAATCGACTCTCCTGGAAATCCAGTCCTCCCCCGAGACACACTGGACATCTTTCGTGGACAAAGAGAAAAAATTCAAAAGCCTGTTTTTCACGAATAACAACAAGATCTACTCCCTTTTTGCCCCTGAAAAAAATCTGCTCGATCATTCCGTCGGATATCTCAGGATATTCTTTCTCAACCTCCTCTTTTCGGTGTTGATGCTGCTCGTTTTTTCATCGGCATCCGGAAGGGGAACCCTCAAAAATCCATTCTGGTCATTTTCCAACAGGGTTTATATATCGTTTATCGCCATCGCCCTTGTTCCCCTGCTCCTGTTTACGTACTCAACTAGAAATTTCGTCAGGCAGATGTTCGCACAGCAAATCACGGAAAAAGCAGAGATTCATGCCAACTTCGCCCGGAGAGTTGTCGAAGAATACTTCATTCTTCAACAGGAAGAGCAGCTTTCTTTAACTCTTCCTCCGGATAATGTGATGTTGGTAATCAGCTCAACCATCTCCAATGATGTGAATCTCTATAAGGACGGATTCTTGATCTCATCGAGCCGCCGGGAATTTTTCGACTTCGGCATTCTCCCGGAAATGATCGATGGAGAGGTCTTTTATAAAATCCTATATGAAAACAATCCTTTTTACTCTCAGAGCCAAAAAATCGGCAACTATTTTTTTCACACCCTCACCATTCCCTATCCTTTTCAGGACTCGTTACTCCTCATTTCTCTCCCCTTTCCTCTGGAACAACAGGAGATATCCAAAGCAACCAGGGATCTTCTCGAATTTTTCTTCTTCATCTCTTCTTTTTTTGTCTTTGTTGTCCTTCTTTTCGCCAGAGGGGTAGGAAGCATGATCATAACGCCCATCCAGAAGCTACTTGTCGGGACCAAGGAAGTCGGTCTGGGAAATCTTGAAATATCCATCCCCCATGAACACGAAGATGAAATGAAAACTCTTATCGACGGCTTCAACTCGATGGTGAAAAGCCTGAAAAAACATCAACAGGAAATGGCAGAGATGAGCAAAAAAGTCGCATGGGCCGAAATGGCCCGAAAAGTGGCCCACGAGATCAAAAACCCTCTGACACCCATTCAACTCTCTGCAGAACATTTGTTAAGAGTTTACAACGATAAAAAGGCAAATTTTGAAGAAACCCTTAACGAATCGACATCCTACATCATAAAAGAAGTCGAAAATCTTCGAAGAATCGCGAAAGAATTCCTCGAAATTTCGAAAGAATCGGCTCTCCAGAAAGAACCGTTCGACCTGAAGGAAGTCATCGAAGACACGATCTCCCCATATAAAAGAGTGTTTTCCGATCGGGTCGCCCTTTTCCAAGACTATGAAGGAGAAGACTTTATATACGATGGAGACAGATCCAAATTGCAGATCGCATTCCGCAACGTATTCACCAATGCCATCGAAGCCATAGGAGAACAGGGGGCAATACGGGTCAGGCTCACGAGCGAAAATGAGGGTTTGACCATTGAAATCAGCGATACCGGTGCAGGCATGGACAGGGAAATTCTCGACCGCATCTTCGAGCCTTATTTTTCCACAAAAGACGTGGGGACAGGGCTGGGGCTGTCCATCGCAAAAAAAATTATCGAGGATCACTCAGGGAAAATCGAAGCTGCGAGCAAAAAAAACGAGGGAACCAAAATAACAATCTTTTTGCCCCGGGGAAGGAGTGTGACATAAAATCAAACCAAAAAACGTAGGGTTGACCGACTAAATAACTAGAATTTTCTTTTCATTTATGGAAGAATAATTTGAAAATGGAAAAAATACGAATAAATCTTTTATTAGGCATCGCTGTGCTTCTGATGGTTTTTTCCCCTTTATCAGGCGAAAGCATCAGTTTAAAAATCAGTTACAACAATGGAGCGGTAAGCAAGGGAGATCTGAACACTTGGATCGATTCTTACAACACCCTCTGGGCTGATTGGCGGGCATACAACAACGGCCAGCTCACAGGACAGCTAGAGCAATTGAAATACGGGTCCAAATACGAGGTCGAGATAAGAATTCCCCTTATCCTCGGACTTGCATTCAATCTAGCCGGCAGTCATTTCAAGGATTCCAAAGAAGGAGCCATTTCTTTTGCCGATGGCACCTCGAACCAGAGCGAGAACGATTTTGTCCGCAATGAGATCCAGGGCATCCCGATAAAAATCGGACTCTCCTACTCTCAAGTACTGCCATTTTCGAAAAACCTGTATCTTTTTGCTGGCGTTGGAAGGCATATCACTTTTCTCAAATACAATTTTTTCGAAGATACGGAACTGAAAATCGGCGATCAGAATTCCTACACTCTGAAAAAGGACTATTCATACAATTCTGAGGCACTGGGATTTTATGTGACATTCGGCGCTGAGTACGACTTGATCAAGCAGATCGCCATCGTGATCGAAGGGGAGAAAGTCTGGTCCAAAGCCGATGGGTTCAAAGGACCGTATGAAACAGAGTTTTACGATCCATTCAGCAACACAAAAACGACAGAGGAGGGCAAAGCCTCACTTTATTTTTACGAAAAACAGCACGGATGGAGCAGCTCCTACTACTCCTCCCTGGCAGGACACAAAACAAAACCATCCGATCCCGAGGATTACCCTGTAGGAGTCACAGACATTCAGAGCCTCAGACAAGGAGAAATCGATCTGAGCTCGTTTTCTTTTAAAATCGGAATACGGTTCAAATTTTAAGCGCTCGAATCAGCATGTCCAAAATACTCGTCACATATGTCACGCTGACAGGAAATACAAAGTTGGTCGCCGATGCCATTTTCGATGCTCTGGAAGGGGAGAAGACGATCAAGCCGACCGACGAAATCCAAAACCTGGATGACTACGATCTCATATTCGTCGGTTTTCCTGTCCACTCCCATGGGGTTCCCCACAAAACAGAAGAGCTGATAAAAAAACTCCCCCCCCGGAAAAAAATCGCATTGTTCTCCACACACGGATCTTTGACCGGAAGCCGGCTTTCGCGCGAAGCCCTGGAGCACGCATCGATACTCGCCTCCGGCGCCAGGATATTGGGAACGTTCACGTGCAGAGGAAAAGTCTCCCCCCATGCCATGGAAGTGTTGAGCAAATCCCCCGAGCATAGAGCCTGGGTGGAAATGTCTGCCTCGGCCCGAACCCATCCTGATGAAAGCGACTTAGAGGATGCCAGATCCTTTGCCAAGTGGATCGTGACTTTGAGCATTCAGGGCTAGCCTGCTAAAATCTCTACTTCGATCTCGAGACAATCAGGTCTGCTACAGTATAAGGATCCGTTTCCCGCCTGTATATTTTTTCGACGAAATCCTCGAACTCAGATTCTAAAACATTATCGGACACGGCTTTGTATAATTTTTCGCGTATGATGTCTTTCAACATCCAGGAAATCAGTCTCTTCTTTCGAGCGGCCTGCATTTCATGATCTCTGGTCGACAGGATATTCTCGATTTCTTCCAAAAGAGGTTGAATGCCCCGCCCCTCGGTGGCGACCGTTTTGATCACAGGCGGGATGAGCCTATCTTTCAATCCCAAATCCAGCATGGCCTTGAGTTGTTTCTCCATTTTGTCGGCCTCAGGTGAATCGGCCTTGTTCAGGACAAAAATATCGGCGATCTCCATCAAGCCTGCCTTGAAGACCTGGATATCATCTCCGGCTCCAGGGATCAGGACCACCAGAATGAGGTCGGCAAATTTAATCACCTCTACTTCATCCTGTCCCACGCCGACGGTTTCCACAAGAATGATATCTTTTCCCGAAGCTTCGAGCACGGAAATGGCTTCCCCCGAGGCTTTAGCCAGCCCTCCCAGATGCCCCCTGGTTGCCATGCTCCGGATGAATATTCCGGGATCGGCACTATGTCTCATCATCCTGATGCGATCGCCCAGTATGGCCCCGCCGCTGAAAGGGCTGGAAGGGTCCACGGCTATGATCCCGATCTCCTTATGGTCACTTCTCAGATATCCTATCAATTTGTCGACCAACGTGCTTTTGCCGGAACCAGGCGAACCTGTTATGCCGACAATGGTGGATTTTCCCGTGTGGGGAAAAAGCTCTTTAAGGAGTCGCTGGGCTTCATGACTGTTATCCTCGACCATGGAAATCCCTCTTGCGACAGCCCGGGTATCTCCGTCAAGGATTTGCTGCGCTAATTCCATCTTGTTCTTTCTGGTTTATTCCGGACCAAACCTCCTCCCCTTATCTAAGGAGACTGGAAAAAAGGATGCATGAGCCGGCATATTTCTTGAATCGATCGGATCAATATTCAGAGAGGACCTTCTGTGCGATGATCCACCGCTGGACTTCCGATGTCCCCTCTCCGATGGTCGCCAATTTCGAATCCCTGTAAAACTTTTCAACGGGATAGTCTTTTGTGAAACCGTAACCCCCGTGAATCTGAACAGCCATCGAGGAGGCTTTCACCGCCAGCTCGCTGGCAAAAAGTTTCGCCATGGCGGATTCCTTCGGTATCTTCTTTCCTTGATCTTCGAGAAAGGCAGCCCGGTAAGTGAGAAGGCGTGCTGCATCCAATTCCGTGAATCCGTCGGCGAGCATCCACTGGATAGCCTGGAAATCCGCAATAGGCCGGTCAAATTGGACCCTCTCTTTGGAATATCTCAGGGCCGATTCCAAGGCTCCCGCAGCGATCCCCAAAGAAAATCCTGCAATGCTTACGCGCCCTCCATCCAATACACCCATGGCTTGCCTGTACCCTTTTCCTTCCTCACCTATAAGATTCTCTGCGGGGATTTGTACATCCTCGAAGATGAGCTCAGCCGTATCGGCCGATCTTATCCCGAGTTTGTCCTCTACCTTCCCAACTTGAAAACCATCCATCCCCTTTTCCAGTATGAACGCTGACATGCCCTTTCTTCCCTGGTCGGGACCTGTCACCGCTATGACCACATGGATTTCTGCCAACGAACCGTTCGTGATAAACATCTTAGATCCGTTGAGAATCCAATGATCTCCCTTTTTCTCGGCCTTGGTCTTTAGAGCTGCGGCATCCGAGCCGGCTCCCGATTCAGTCAAACCCCATGCTCCGAGTGTCTGTCCGGTTGCCAGTCTGGTCAAATACTTGCTTTTCTGCTGTTCAGAGGCATAAAGGTTTAGATGGTTGGAACAGAGGGAATTGTGAGCCGCGACGACCAAACCTACAGAAGGATCGACTTTCGAGATCTCTTCCAGCATGATGACGTAATCGCAATTGGTATAACCTGCCCCCGAATATTCGGTCGGAATGATTATCCCCAAAAGGCCCATTTCCGCCAATTTTTGTGTTAGAATGGCTGGCCATTTACCGATCTCGTCGCTCTCTTTGATCAACGGCCGGATTTCTTTCTCGGCAAATTTTTTGATGGAGTCCTTCAATATTTCTTGCTCTTCTGTCAGCAAAAAATCCATTCTTTCTCCTTATTATTTGATCCCTAAATTACCTCTTAATATTACTTTCACAGGGTATTTTTATCAAGAAGAAATTGACTTAGCGGGGCAAATCCTCTACTTTAAAATCATGTTCATAGGATTATTGAGATTTATATTATATGCGCTGGTCGCCTATACCGTCTATAAATTCATCCGTCTCTACCAAAAGCTCAGCCAAAAAGGCCCTTCTCCCAGGCAAACCAAACAACTCTCCGGTCTCATGGTAAAAGATGAAATTTGCAACACCTATCTCCCCAGAGAAGAGGCGATAAAAGAAATTAGCGAAGGTAAAGAATTTTTTTTCTGCTCCAAGGAGTGCCAGAAAAAATTCCTGGAATCCAAAAAATGATCTAACATTTTCTTCGGAGAATGAAAGTCGGTATCGGCAGTTTTTATAAATGTTTCAGGCTCCTGGATCATTTACGGGCCAAGGTCGCTGTAGCTGTAAGGAGTGGTTCATGAAGCTGTATATGCATACTGCGAATGGAACACGACGAAACAGATGCAGTGAGATTGGCTCGCCCGCAGGGTAAAAACTGCCGATGATTATTTGGATAAACATGAAATTTTCTTCGGAGAATGAAAGTCAGTATCGGCAGTTTTTATAAATGATTCAGGAAATTAAGGGGAGAGGCTCCACGCGTCTATCGTAACCGACTCCTCAAGATTATACTGTTCATGCTCATGTTCCGGGGGAATTATGCAAGATTCTCCCTCCTTGAGCACGATAATTTTCTCTTCATCCCTGGATCTGGCAATAATTTTTTGTTCGCCTTTAATGACAGTCGTAACCTGTTCATAAGAATGTGTATGAGGCGGAACACGAGATCCCTTTTTGTATTCGAATTTAGCCATCAAGACATCTTTGCCGCACGCGAGCGTTCTCCGGACGACACCCTCGAAAACTTCCACCACGTGCTGATCTTTTTCTTGAATTTTGATCATTACGCCTCCTTGAATCGCTTGTCTCAATCCTCGTGATTCATTCGGCTCGTGCCGTATATTTAGTCAGACGAACCATCGAATGTGCGTAAGCGAATTTGCAGCCGCCTTCGTTTCGTTCACCAAGTAACGCGGAAACCCAGGAACTCTCCTTTGTATTCCTCCCATTCCGTATGAACATTATCGACCCGCGATAGAGGGGGACCTACTCTCAATTTTCTTTCCAGGCTTTCTATGATCTCCTTGTCTCCTTCGACAAGGGCTTCGACGCGTCCGTCCGCCAGGTTCCTGACCCATCCGGATAATCCCAGCGAGGAAGCCCACCGCTGGGTGTGATCCCTGAAAAAAACTCCCTGGACTTTTCCCGAAACCAATATTCGAGCTCTCGCCTTCATTTTTTTTCCTTATATTTATATCATACACACAAGTATCTGGGTCAAGTGCCATATTATTTAAATGCCCTAACGTCCATAAATTTGTTAAAATATTTTTTTGTAAGGGAGATAATCATTGAAAAAAACCCTTCTTTCTGTAGCGGGTTTTGATCCCACTTCGGGAGCGGGCGTTACTCTCGATATGAAAGTCTTCCGAATATTCGGGTATTACGGGATGGGTGTTCTCACATCCCTGACATCACAGGACACAAAGTCTGTAAAAAAAATCCACTGTCCTTCGGCCCGGTTCGTCGAAGAACAGTACCGCTGCCTGAGTGCTGATGTGGAATTTTCCGGCATTAAGATCGGAATGATCGGTTGTGCGGACAATATCGATGTTATCGGAAAAATGCTATCCGACCATCAGAAAATACCTATAGTCATCGATCCGGTGTTCAAGTCAAGCGGGGGAAACTGGCTGATAGAAAAAAAATCCATACCACAGTACATGGCCACGATCACGAAGCGGGCCTCGCTGCTCACTCCGAATATGGCTGAGGCCGGATGGATTTCGGGCATAAAAGTCACAGACGTGGAAACCATGCACGCTGCAGCAAAAAAGATCCATGAGCTGACGGCGATTCCCTGCCTTGTTAAGGGTGGGCATCTGCCTGGTCAAAACATCGATGTTCTCTTTGAGGGAGAAACATTCTCGTGCTTTCAAAACAGGAAGCTAAAGAAATCTGTCCATGGGACGGGTTGTTTCCTTTCCTCGGCTATCCTTTGTTATCTTGTCAAAGGGGCGATACTGGACCGGGCCGTATCGGAGGCGATAGAAAAAACCCACAGCGCCATAAAAAAGGCGATAAAAATCGGGAAAGGCCAGCTTCTTTTCGAGGACATCCGTTAACCTGGACTATTCTCAAACCGATATTCGCATCGTGACCTGAAAAGCTGTGGTCAGGTTAATTTTTTTTTCCGGCTTCTTTTGCTTTTATCAGAAGTTTCTGGAGGAATACCGGACCGATAATTTGATTGATCGCGATGATCGCCAGAACCAGGGTCAAAAATTCCGTCCCCCAATCGTGGAAATTATTCTGGATCACGATAGCCATTCCCAGGGCCACGCCGGCCTGAGAGATAAAACCTGTCCACGCCCATCGGCGGATCCCTTTTTCTTCTCTTGTAAGGCTGGTTCCGATAAAGGTTCCCGAAAATTTCAGCAGTCCTCTTAAAGCGACACACACGAGCGCGAGCAGCCACATCCGGCGCAAAGCGCTTATATCGAGGGAAGCCCCCGACATGGCAAAAAAGACGATGTAAACGGGAACAGAACTTTTCTCGATCGCATTTATCAAATGTTGACCTTGCGCCGAGAAATTTTCCGCCAGAAAGCCTGCGATAAGACAAATCAGGAGAGGATGGAATCCATAGTTGTGAGAAATCTGATAGGAAAAAAAAGCGATACTCAAGATAAATATCGTGATGTCTTTTTTTATAAACTTGAGATAAAGGATGATTCCCCCGCCGACGATGATACCGATAAAAACGGAGCCGCCGATCTCGCTTAAAATGCGAAGCAGGAATGTCATATCGAAATCATAAGAAGGCCCGATCGATGATTTCGCGAAGGAAAGGCTGAAGGAAAAAAGCACGATGATGAAAAAATCTTTGACAACGGCCGCACTCAGGATCAAGTCGGTATATCTACCGGCCGACCTGGTCTCCGTGATAACCGCAATCGTCGTTGCCGGAGAAGTGGGGGTCATCAGGGTCCCAAGGAGGAGCGAAAACGCGAATAGCTGGATGAAATTCATCCCGCCAAAAAAAGGGATAAAATACTGCCCGACAAGACCCAAAAAAATAAAGCCTGCAAGAACAAGAATCGTCTGGAAAAAAACGATAGAGACGATGGTTTTCAAGTGTCCCTTGAGTTTCCCTAATTTCATTTCCCCGCCCGCAGTCAGGGCGATGAGGCTCAAAGCCAGTCCATCGAGAAGCTGCAGATCGTTCACATCCGATTCGCTGATAAAATTGAAAACAAACGGCCCGCATACGATGCCCGCCAGGATAAATCCCGTGATCTGAGGAAGGCTCAATCGTTTGAGATTTGATCCCATAAGATAAGCAAAAACGAGTATGAAACCGAGAGCGATGGAAGTTGTTTGACCGGGAAGGGCGAAGGGCAGAAGAGCGGAGCTTTTCAGCAGAAGCATTATCAGAAAAACGGCTAAAAGCGGTATCATTTTTTCCCCTCTGCATCCAGCGGAAAAATCGAGTATTTAAGTCCCCAGGGACTGATGAACTCCGTAAAGAGAACCCCCAGGAGCGCAACCGAGAGGAATACATCCGTAAGAGGGAGAGGATAGGACAATTTTAAACTGACAGCGAAAGCGACGCCGATCCCTCCGGAGGAGAGAAAACATAAGCCGAACTGCGCGGGAAGATGATCGGGAAACCGGAGGATCGAACTGAGGAGCGGCATCGGGAGAACATTGGCCATAATCCTCAAAAGGATCATCGAACCTACGAGGATCATCGCCTTCAAATCCAGATTCAGCTCCCAAAGCGCTCCGATCAGAATGAGCAAGATGATGTATAAAGGCTTTTCGGTGGAAAGCAGGAGCGGATAGAGTTTCTCGTGGATTTTTGTCAGGTTGGAAAAAGTGATCCCCATAACCATGCTCACATAAAGGGGCGGCAGATTGAAATAAAAGGCCGCTCCCGAGACGAAAAAAACCATTCCCAAAAGATACACCAGCATCTGTTCCTGAGAAGTCCTTTTTTTCGTCAAATAATGAAATAAATATCCGATGACTGACGGAAAAAGGGTCGACAACAGAAGGAATCCCCCTCCTTTCCAGAGGGCATTCGATTCGAAAAACGGATAGTGCCAAAAAGAAAAGATCAAAGCCAGTCCTGCAATTCCCCAAAATCCGCTGACACTGGCCAAAAATCGCGCCAGGTAATGATATCTTCCTCTTGAAGGCATGACATTCGATGCCATATTTAGGAGGGTTGGGGAGTTCAAGCTCATCAACAATCCCATTGCTGCGGCCATTCCGTACAATAAAGCGGACTGTTCGTTAGCGTAGAAGGTTTTCAGGATCAGAGAAAAAACCGATGTGCCCAAAAAGAAAACGGTCAGAAACTGCAAAAAGGAAAGGCTGACAAATTTCCTGGGAAAACATTTAAGGTATTTGGTCTCCAGTTGAAATCCGAATAAAAATCCCACCCAACCGAGTCCCAGGCTGATCAGAGGCGTCAATCCTGTCAATACCCTTGGCCCGAGGATATCCAATCCACTGGGTCCCAGGGACAATCCTAAAAAGATATAGACAAATCCGGAATAGAAAAAATAATTGACAGGGGAAAGAGACGACCTCTTGGTGATAAAGCGCGCCCCGAGAAAAGCGATCAGAATAAGAAGACCGAAGGCATAAATCGCTTGCATGAAGATTTAAAATTCCGGGCTTAGGCCCTCCACTCTATCCAAAGAAAAAGTAAAAACGATTCCTGTGCCCGGCCGGCTTAAATCACCCAGGATCTTTCGGAGCAGCCTGATGACCTCATCTTCCTTCTCATCTTTGATCACAGAAAAAATGGTTTTGTTGTGAGGTTTGTGGCCGGCGAACATAAACCTCAATCCTGCAAAAATCGGGACTTCCTCACAAAGGATATGACCCATACCAACGCTGTCCAGCACCGTCGCCCCCGTGACGCCGATTTCCACAAAGCCCTCTAGAACTTCTTCCAGTTTTTCGACTTTGTTCAAGAAGAGCACCAAAAGCTTCATACAATCTTTCCTTCTTCCTGTTCGAGGAGAGCGCAAATATTCTTGGGATTTTCTATCTTCATGATCTGCTCGACGAAGTTCGTCTCCTTCACAAGCCGGCAAACATGGGCAAGGATTTTCAGCTGGGCACCGGGATTGCTTTTGCTCCCGAGAAGCAACAGCAGGACATAAGTCGGCATCTGATCTGCCGCCTCAAAATCGATCCCCTTTTTTATGACCGCAAGAGCCAGGAATGGATCTTCGACCTCATCGATCAGCGCATGGGGGATAGCGATGCCCTTTTCAAGGCCTGTGCTGCCCAGGCTTTCCCTTTTCAGCAGTTCATCCAGGATAAGCTTATCATCGGAGATAAGGTTTCTTTTTTTTATTCCCTGGACAAACTCCTCCAGGACTTGCTTTTTGTCCCCGGGTTTGAGATCGAGAAAAATATGTTCTTCCTTTATGAGGCTGCAAATTTTCATTTCATTCCCCTGTCCTGTATTATTTGTATTATATCATTTTCGCAAACTTTGTTCCGTTCTAATCCTTGCGCTTACGGGGCTTCAAGAGAAGCGTTCCCATGGCATTCTTATCGATTCCCTCCGGGGAGAAAACCATGGGATGATAATCTTCTCCGAGCCATAAGCGGGCTTGATTATCATAAAAGCGGCTCATAAAATGGCCGCTTTGTCCTGAAGAGATTACACATAAGGAATTGTCCCAGTCCGACAGATCCACGATCTGACGATAGCTGGCCGACCAGCTCGTTTTATGAGGAGTGACGTAATTCACCTTGACCGTGAAGGCATTTCCATTGGAGGGATGAGTGCCGGGATTGAAAAAGCGAAAAAGAAAAAATCGGCCTAACGGATGCTGGAATCGGACAGCATTGATCTTGTTCCAATCCCATTCATCGGACGAACCATACAGCCAGTCCAGCCTGTTGTAAGCCCTGAGAAGCGCGCTTTCTATCGCATCCTGCCTGTTTTCTCTTTCAGGAGTTTCCCTGTTGTCGAACCAGATGGAATCGGTATCGGAAAGAACGCGGAGGGTTCCCGCCATTTTCCTTCTGAAAAAAAAGTCGAAGCTTCGAAAATCATCTCCGAGTTCGTCCCGAAAAATTTCCTCAGGGAGAAAGTTCATGAAGGTGGCATAAAGAGCCGGAGCGCTCCCGCCATCCATATGAAGGTCCCAATCCCGGAGGATATCGAGAGCCTGCTGCAGCTTTCCTGTCGCTCCGGATATGTCCAGGATAAAAGGATAAAACGTTTCTCCTTTTTTCGAATAGACATCTGCCTGAATAGACCTGAGGGAGGAGACCGAGTGTTTCTCCGTTTGCAAAAGGAGTTCTTTTATTCTCTCTGCACGGAACGGCGCATCCCAATCACGGCTCACATAAAACGGATAGTCGTCAGGCAGAACATTTTGGTTCGCGGTGATGATCATCCCGTCTTCAGGATTGTAAAGATTGGGCTTTTGTTCTTCCTCGAGATATCCCTGCCATGCTCCTCCCTCGCGCCAGCTCGGGAAAGGATAAAGGGCTGATTCCTCGGATCTGATCGGGATCTTCCCGCCCAGATAATAGCCGATATTGTTATTCTTGTCGGCGTATCCGAAAATCTGCGAGGGGGAATCGAATAGGCTCAGGGCAGCCGAAAAATCATCCCAGTTTTTCGCTTTATTGAGAAGATATACTGCATCGAATACCCTGTTCCCTTCATGGATGGTCCACTTCAAGGATATCGGATTCTCGCTCTCTATGATATGAGGAGAAATAACGGGACCTCGCGCCGTCCACAAAACCTCGAGCCTTTCCGGTTCTTTTTTTCCTTGGATATGGATGACCTCTTCTTTCCTTACAAGTGGCATCCAGCCGCCTTTTTCCCAGTACATATCGCCCGTTTCGTTGAATTTTTCGATGTAAAGGTCTTGTGAATCCACCGTGGAATTGGACAGTCCCCAAGCGATGTGATCATTATGCCCGATGATCACCCATGGGAGACCGGGCAGGGTGACGCCGATAACGTTAAGAGACGGGCACTGAAGATGAATCTCATACCACACGGGCGGCACGTTGATCTCGAGGTGGGGGTCATTTGCCAGAAGAGGTTTTCCGGTGACGGTCCTGTCGCCGGAAAGAATCCAGTTGTTGCTTTGCTGGGGATAGACAAGATCCATAAGCCTGGCAAGAGAGGTTTTTTCTACCTGGAAGGAGGGAGCTACGACTCCTTCCTCGAGAATTTGAAGGGCCCTTTCCTGGCCTGCCCTGTAGATCAGGTTGGAACGAACCGCTTCACTGGGAAAATCCGTGCTGAGCAGCAAAGCCATGACCTGTTTGATGATCAGCGAATCCATCGGGCTCCACGGCTCCGGCCTATAGCGCAAAAGCGTAAATTCAGGAGGCCACTTCCATTTCCGCGAATCGAGCCAGGCATTGATGCCCCGACAATAGGAAGCCAGGAACGCTTTCATGTCGGCGGACATTTTTTCATAGTCCCTCAGCGCCGCCTCCTTGAGGCCCATAAGCCGAGCGTATTTATCTCTCTCGAGGAGGGCTTCTCCGAAAAGCTCGGAAAGCCTCCCATAACCCGCTCTCCGGGTAATATCCATCTGCCACATGCGTTCATTGGCATGGATGAAGCCGCACGCGAAAAAGACATCCGCCTCATTTTCGGCAAAAATATGGGGGACTCCCCAGCGATCCGTGATGATCTTCACTTCCCCCTGGAGGCGTTCGAGGGATAGGCTCCCTTTGTATTTGGGTTTGGAAATGAAAAAATACCCGGGAAAAAACAGCAAAAATCCCAGGACGATCAGGCAAACGGTCAAAATCAGTATCCTGAGAAATGTCTTCATGAAGTTTCAGAATCCTTGCGGGATTTGCCTTCGATCATGAGAATTTCGTCGGCTTGTTTCAAAACTTCCTCGGGAAAATCGACCCCCTGTTTCTCTGCTGCGTTCAAATTGAGATAGAGCATAACCTCGCTCATATACTGGATTGGGATATCTGCCGGTTTTTCCCCGTTTTTAATCCTGATAGCGATCTTGCCAGCCTTATATCCCATGTCGAAAAAGTCCCAACCCAAGGCGGCACAGGCTCCCTGGTTGGTGGAAAACAATGCCCCCCCGAACAGGGGAATCGCATTCTCGTCGGCCACACGGCTCACAGCTTCGAAGGAGGTATTGATGGTGTTGTCGGAAATCTGATAGATAACTTCGATCTTTTTATTCATCAAGACCTGGGCAGCCAGCAGGATCTCGCTTTTGTTGTTGATCGGGACGTCAACGATCCCGAAACCCAGCTCCTTTGCGGCATCTCTTGCCAGATCCAGATAGAACTTCGAGTTCAGCTCCGAGGGCGTCCAGAGGGTTCCGATTCGTTTCGTTTCGGGAAGAACCTTTTTGATGAAAGCCAGGCTCTCCTTAATTGGCCCCTGGGAAGAAACGCCCGTAACGTTAGGCAAGTGATCATCCACCGACCTGCCTGCTCCTACCAGAAAAGGATTGGCGATGGAAGAAAACACGATCGGTATTTCCGATGATGAATTGAGAGCCGCCTGCAGGCAGGGTGTGGAAAGGGGAACGATCAAATCGACCCTTGACGACACGAATTCCTGCGCGATGCGATGCACCTCAGGAATACTTCCCATGCCGTTGCGAATCACCAAGCGGATATTCACGCCATCGTGCAGGTCAGCCTCTTCGAGGGCGTTCAGAAAGCCTTTCCGGACCGAATTCAGAGTCGGGGCATCGTCCACCTGGAACAATCCGATAGTATAGAGATCATTGTTCTCTTTCCGGCATCCCTGAAAAACCGTGAGGACGACAGTCAGAAAAATCCAATATTTTTTCATAGAAAGAATCTCAAATTTCTTAAACATCATAATCAAAAAGCCACCCCAGAGCAAATCTTTTTATCCCAATGTCTGATTTCAGACAAAGGGACAATACCATGGACTCTATCCGTTAAAAAGGATTTGATTTTCATCCTCGATTACTCTATCGTGAAAATGTCAAATGTTGAGACGCGACCCCACTTTTTTCATAGGGACTGCGGGATGGAGTTATAAAGACTGGGAAGGGATCGTCTATCCGGTAAAAAAAGGAGCGGGATTTCATGCCCTCGTCTTTCTGGCTCAGTACATCGATGTTGTCGAAATAAACAGCACGTTCTACAGACCCCCGGCCCTTCGGATGTCCTGGTCGTGGATCAAACGCGTGGACGAATTCCCGGCCTTTCTTTTCACGGTCAAGATGCATCAGGTTTTCACGCACCAGAGAAAAGGATTTTCGCAAAGGGACATTAACGAGTTCAAAAACGGCATAGAGCCATTGAAAGCCCATAATCGGCTCGCCGCCATTCTCATTCAATTCCCCTGGTCTTTTGCCCGGAACAGCACGAATATCGCCTATCTGATAGGCCTCTTCAAGGCCTTCGGCGACTTTCCTCTGGCCCTGGAAATCCGGCACGGCAGTTGGGATTACCCGGAGCTCTACGACCTTTTATCCGAACACAAAGTAAGTTTCTGCAACATCGACCAGCCTCTGATCGGAAAATCCATCAAACCGACTGCCATTTGCACGAATCCGGAGCTATCCTATGTCAGGCTCCACGGCCGTAATTATAAGAGCTGGTTTAATGAAAAGGCAGGCCGTGACGAGCGCTATAATTATCTCTATTCAAAAAACGAGCTGGAAGAATGGATCACGAGGATCAAAGACCTGGGCAAAAAGAGCAAAAAAGTGATCGTTATCACGAATAACCATTACCGAGGGCAGGCGCTGGCCAACGCCCTTCAAATCAAAAATATTGTCACCCAGGAAAAACTGGATATCCCCCTGGATCTCCTCGAGCTGTACCCAAACCTGAAAGAGATCGTAAAGCAAATAAGGTCCGGACAGCTCGGTCTTTTCGAAAAGGAGGATTAGGGCACAGCTCAGCCAGCGTCCAATTCAGGATGTTTTGCCGATAATATCGGTCAGCGCCCCGCGCAGCTCGGGAAAGGTAAATTCGAATCCCGCTTTTTCGAGACGGGCAGGCACCACCCTCTGGCTGGTCAGGATCGTTTCCTCCGCCATCTTGCCAAGAAAAAGCTTGAGGACCTGACCGGGGACCGGAAACCAGGAGGGTCGCCCGAGAAGACTCCCCAGTTCCCGGCTGAACGACCTGTTCGAAAGAGGCCGGGGAGCAGTCAAATTGAACACACCGCTCAAATCCTCCCGCTTTAAAAGGAACAGGATGCCTCCCACCTCATCGGCGATGTGGATCCAGGACATCCACTGTTTGCCGTTTCCCAAAGGCCCGCCGGCGAAAAACCGGTAGGGAAGCAGCATGCGGGCAAGGGCTCCGCCGGAAGAACCCAGAACGACACCTGTGCGGATAACGACACGCCGCACGCCCAAAGCTTCAACTTCACCGGTCGATCCCTCCCAATTTTTTGCAACGTCTGCAAGGAATCCTTCTCCCGACCCGGAAGATTCATCCAGGGTTTCTTCTCCCCTGTTTCCATAAATCCCGATGGCGGAAGCCTGGATCACGACTTCAGGTTTCTCCGCAGCCGATGCAACCGCTTCCGTGATCGCTTTCCCCGCGTTCATCCGGCTCTGGAAAATCCTTTTTCGTCTCTCCTCCGTCCATCGACCGGACCCGATGCTCTCGCCTGCCAGGTTGACGATCGCTTTTGCTCCATCCGCATGCTTCCCCCACCCTTCTGCGCTTTTTCCGTCCCATCCCACAAATTTTATCCTGTTTTTCTCTCCTTCTTTGGCAACGGAGGCATTCCGGGTGAGACACACGACATCGACACCCTCCTGAATAAGACGAAGAGACAGATGTCTGCCGATAAAGCCAGTGCCTCCTGAGATAATAACGTGCGGCATTTTTTCACCTCCCGACGGTCCCGTCACGGCATTCTCCCGCATTCAGAAGACGGCGCCATCCTCATCGGCCGAACCGATCGATAAAAACGAATTCCGACAGATTTTTTCTCCTCGGCCGTCTTTTTTCCCTCGCGATCTGCTTCTCAGAGAGGTCCGGATTGAGCTCATCGGCCCGTTTTCCTACGATTATCAAAGTAATCACTTGATAATCCTTCGGAATCCCTAGGATCTCCCTTGTCTTTTTGGGGCTGAAACCGGCGATGGGGTGGGCTACCAGGCCAAGTTCGGTGGCCCTCAATAGCAAAAAACCCGCTCCCAGACCACAATCGAACTGATGATAGATCCTATCCCTGATGATGCAGTCATCATCCGGTTTGCTGAAAACGGCAATAATTAGGGAAGCCGCTTTTGCCCACGCATTCCCGGAGGAAAGGGCATCGTGCATTCTTACAAGCATCTTGGAACTCCGGATAAAGACGAGCCGCCAGGGCTGATTGTTGAAGCACGAGGGAGCCAATCGAGCACTGCGGGCCAGGTCTTCAATCAGATCGTCGGTTATTGCGACCGGACTGAGAGAGCGGTAAGCTCTTCTCTCTTTGATGGCTCGATGAACATCCATGATCCCCTCCTTCGGACAAGATCTTTTCTCCGCTACCAACCAGTCAGTTCTTGATATCGATTCCGCCCAGAATGGCCGTGGCTTTCACATACAGAGTCGGCTGATCGGTATCTGCCGAGGCGGGCCTGTGTTTATCATCCACCCCTCCCAGAATGGCGCTGCTGTCCACGATAACCTTCCATTCTCGGGGAACGAAAACATCGATTCCCCCCAGGATAGCCGAAAGCTCGATGGTGGCCTGGTTATCCTTCAATTTGGCTTGAGTGAGGTCGATCTCCAATCCCCCCAAGATGGCTGAGGCTTTCCCTCCCCGGAATTTATCCGATTCGAAGCGCCTCTTCAGGCCAGAAAACATGACAAATGCACCGAGGTCGTCATCCCGGATCTCAGGGGCCTTTTCCCCGAAACCCTTGGGCCTCGGTTTGAAGATGATCCATAATCCTGCGGCGATGATCAACAGGGGCCAGAAGTAAGCCCAGACTCTTCCTCCCAAAACATCCCAGTTATTCAACTGAAAAAACACCCCGATAGCGATCAGAAAAAGAGCCCCCCCTGCATTACGGAAGCCGCTGGTCAACAAATGGAAGATCCCTATCAATATCAGGACCATCGGCCAGTATGTGGAAATGAAATCCCCGAAATCCAGCCTGTCCATGTTGGCCAACAGGAAAAAGACACCGATGGCGATGATCACGAGTCCCGAAAAAATCCGGCCTTGATAATTTCTCCATTGACTCATTTTATCCCTCCTTCATGAATTCTATAGATTTCCTAAGATATTTCCACCTCTTTTTTTCGCGGTTTTCGTTTTCCCGACAGCCCGACCTTGTGCTTTCTGATAAAATCCGGGTTTATGCGCCGGTCTTTATCAGCGGTGTAGCTCAACGCATCGAACTGGCACTGTACGATACAGGCCCCGCAGCCAATGCAGAGGTCCGGCTTTTCGAGAACAGCCAGCCGACTTTTTTCGTCCAGGATGAAACAATCCAGCGGACAAACGGCCCTGCAAATGCCGTCTCCCCGGCATTTATTGCTGTCGACCTCGACCCGAAAACCTTTTTCCTCCCGGAACTCACTGATTAAAAGAGGAGTGCTGCCCGCAAGGTCTCCGGTTAAAACGATGGCGGCAAAGACAGAAGCCAGGCCCCAGAACAGGATAAAACCAGATGATAATCGGGCTGTCCAAAGACCGTAGAGAAGAACGCCTGCCAAGACAAGCAAAAGACAGAAGACAAGAAAAATCGTCTTTCCTAAACGCCTCTTTTTCCACAGTTTTTCCTCTCCCTTGGGACGCAGCAGAGACAAATAAGCGGGGAACGCGAAAAACATGAAAAAGGACAACAGACAAACCATGATGACCGCTGGCCCAATAGATGCAGGCTTTAAAATAGACAGCACCAGGGTAAAAACGACAGAAATCCAAAAGGCCCATGCTGCGGCCATTTCCAGGCGGCCCCGCAGTGGAAACCGGACGACACTCATGGCAGCCGTCTTTTTCTCTCTTTTTTCAAGGTAAGCAGGAAAATCTCCGATTTCGACCGGCCCCCATTTCACTTTCCAGCCCGTTCTCTGCTGGATGATTTTTGCCTCGATCCCGATGGCTGCCAGCTGGGGAAGGATGACCGTTCGATGATCGACGAGATTTTCGATACGGCTTAGCTTTATGGCCGAGATCACATCATGATGGGTGAAATGGCCGCCTGCTGCCGCACACCACACGTTGATGCCGTGGCTGTCGGCCACGAGAAGAAACACGTTTTGCCCTGCGAGGGCCCGTTTGACTTTGAGGACGGTCAGGTGATAATTCCCCGTCACCAAAACCGGCGAGTTCCTGTCGGGTCTGCCTATTTTCACTAAGCCTGTTTTTTGGGGAATAGGCACAAACCGGAGAATGGTCTCCAGGATATAAAAAAATCCGTATTTAAAAGCACTCATCAGGGTCGATCCCGGTTTTTTCTTGCGGTCAAACTCAACAGGTTTTGACCTTTGTTCAGCTCGCATGAAACGATTTCAAAGCCGGCCTGTTCGATTTTGCTCTGGAAATTTCTCAAGGCTCGCGTTGTCGTCCCGCTGATCAGGAATACAAAAAGTCTGAATACCGAGCGGAAGAATCCTTGGAATAATTTCCTGAAAAAGCTATGAGGACGGACTTCGTCCACGACAAGAAAAAATCCATCGGGCTTTAAAATCCGGCTCACCTCTTTCAGAACAAAATCCAGCTCCTCCTTGGTGAGCTCGGAAAGACAGAGGCCGCTCATCACCGCATCATAGATTCGATCCGGTTCACTGCCCAGCTCGGCAACGCCCATCTCGACAAACTCTATGTTCTGGGTGAGATGGGAATCCTCGGCTTTGGATCTGGCAATATCCAGCATGCGGGGATTGACGTCGATGGCCTTGACTATTGCTCCCTTTTTTGCCGCGCGTATGGTCAAAGCCCCGGTTCCACAGCCAATATCCAGAACCCTGTCTTCCTCCCCGATTCGCGCTATCAACCGGTCGTATAGTCCATCCAACTGTCCCCCTGTCAGCAGGCGTATCCCTTTGTCATACCGTCCGGGTATCCTCTCGAACAGCTTCATCAGCAGCAGCGTGCTCATCTTTTCCTCTTTTATCCTATCATAATTTAAGAACTAATTTGGGGACGGTTCTATTTTTCTTCTTTCTCAGGAACATTCCTTCAAACGAATAATAAAAATAGAACCGTCCCCTTTTTTGTTTTTCTTTTTTGTTAAGGTTTGGTGGCGAAGGAGCAGTCGAAGATCTTGGGGCGGCCGTTGCCGTCGCTCCGGACCTCCCCCCTCAGATAGCAGGCTGGCGGCTCCCCCATCGTCACACACCTCCGCTCCCCGACCCCCTCCAGAAGACCGGTCTCATCCTCGAACAGATAAAAATACTTCTCCCCGCTGCTGACCCTCTTGCGCCGGGCATCCACCACCCGCACCAGAAGCTCCACCACCTGCCCCCCCCAGTCCTTCAGGTCCTTTATCCGGAGAGGAGGCCTTTTTCCTACGATGAGGGAAAGGGAATCCCCCTCAGGGAAAAATCCCAGCGACTCGACCACCATCCGCTGCTTCTGCTTCCGGCCCAGGTCGGAGATATCCTCCACATCCTCGATCCCCTGGAAATAACCCAGGATCTGCTTGCTCCTCTTGGGCTCGAGGGAATCGAAAACACCGGCCTTGATCAGGGCAAAAAGCTCTGTCTTCGTCAGCGGCACCCGGGCGAGAAAATTCTCGATCGAAAGATAGGGCTCGTACTTCCTCTCGTCGATGATCTTGTCCGCGGTTTTCATGGCCAGTCCCTTGATGGACAGAAAACCCACCCGGATGGCCTCCCCTTCCACTTCGAATTGATAAAGGCTCCGGTTCACATCCGGCCCCAGGACCCGGATCCCGCTTCTTTTGGCTTCCTCCACGTATTCCACCAGGTGGTAGTAGCCGCCTCCGGCATTGAGCACGGACGTGAGGTACACCACCGGATGGTGGACCTTCAGGTAAACGGCCTGGTAGGCCATATGGGCGTAGGAGGCACTGTGGGCCTTGTTGAAGGAGTAGGAGGAAAAGGCCTCCATGACCTTCCAGAGTTTTTCGGTCTCGCTCTTCGTATAGCCCCTCTCTCCCGATTCTTGGAAAAAGCGCTTCTTGAGTGCTCCGTTTTCCTTCCCTTTCTTCAGGCTCCGCCGCAAATGATCTCCCTCCTCGGGGGCCATCCCGGCTACCCGCTCGGCCACCTGCATCACCTGCTCTTCATAAAGGAGCAGCCCCCCTGTTTCGGGCAGGATCTTCGCCAGAAAGGAATCAGGCCTCACCGGCCGCCCTTCCCGCTGGCGGAGGAGGTTCTCTTTCATCCCGCTTTCTGTCGGGCCGGGCCGGATCAAGGCCAGCGCCTGGGTCAGCTCATAGACGTTTTTCGGTCTCATCCGCCGCAGGAGGTTCATCATGGCCGGGCTTTCCACCTGGAAACACCCGATGGTCTGGGCCCTCTGGAGTACGCCGTAGGTCCTGGCGTCATCGGGAGGGATGTTTTTGATGTGGAGTTGTTTTCTGGTCTCGGAGATGGCAGCCAAGCCCCTGACCGAAAGGAGGTCGAGCTTGATGAGCTTCAAATCCTCCACCGCATCCCGGTCATACTGGGCCATGACATACCCTTTGGCCGAATCCTCCAGCGGCAGGTACCGCTCCACGGGTGCCGGCGTCAGGATAACACCGCCCACATGGAGGGATTTTTCGCAGTAGACCGAGGTCAGGGAAGAAGCGGCCTGCCATATCTCCCGGTATTCGAGAAGAGGCCTCTCTTTTTTCAGGAAATCCGGATCGGCAAAATAGGGGGCCTTTTTGCTCAGGGACCGGGACTCCTCCGGCGGGAGTCCGAAGGCCCGCGCCGTCTCGTACAAGGCGGAGCGTGCCCGGAAGTTCTTGACACTGCACACAAAGGCCGCACCGGTACGGCCCTTGCCGTACTTTTCCAGGACATAGGTCAACACTTCGTCCCGGCGGCGGGAGTCGAAGTCCAGGTCGAAGTCCGGGGGGTCCGGCCGCCCGGTGTTCAGAAAGCGCGCAAAGTAGAGATCGAAGGTGATGGGGCTGATATGGGAAATTCCCAGCAAATAGGCCAGATAAGAGGAGGCTCCGGAACCTTTGAGATTGTGGAGGATCCCGTTGCGCCGGGCAAACTGGACCACGTCGTAGACCACGAGGAAGTAGGGCGCAAACCCCGACTGCTCCACCACTCCCAGCTCCATCTGGATGCGCTGTCGCTCCCTCCAGTTCAGATTCTTCAATCGCCGCAGTTTCTCCATCACCACATCCCTCAGAGGAGTGGAAAACAGGTCATCGGGAAGAGGCGGGACGATATCCGCAAAAGGAAACGTGCACTTTTCCGCCACGTCGAACGTTCTTTCGAAAAGGGGCTTTACCTCCGGGCCGAATTTTTTGAGGGCAAATCTCTCCTGGGCCGGGCCGAAAAGACGGACCTTGTCCCCCCATTTGTCCCTTTCCGGCGGGAAGGGGATTTTTTTCTGGATGGCATGGAGGAGGATGAGCCTTTCGGGATCTTGGATAAACTTCAAGGGGTTGGTCCACACCAGGGGAAGGTTGTGTTTTTCGGCCCATTTGCTGGCCTTCGAAAGATTGAAAAAATCGGCTCCGATGTACAGGTCTTCCCGGCCGCAAAGCCCTTCAAGAGGCCCGTTCTTCTCCAGGGGATCGCTCTCCCTGGACCGGGGAAGCCAGATAACGACCAAGCCCCCTGTTTCCTTTATCTCCTTGCGGTTGAGGACCTCCATCAGGTTCCCGTATCCCTCCCTGGTCTTGACCAGGAAGAGAAACTGTCTCCCGACAATCTCCACCTCACAGCCGAAAAGGGGGGCAAACCCGGCAGACAGGGCCATCCTTTTCCATTTGGCCCAGCCGAAGATGTTGGCAATGTCGGTGAGGGCGGCGGCCGGAAGCTTTTTCTGCGCCACCCAGGATCCCAGCTCCTGAAGCGTGAGCCCGCTCCGGCCCTTGCTGAAAACCGAATGGACCCTCAGCGGTACGAACATCTCAGCCTATCCTTTCCATTCCGTTCGTCCCTCCAATTTTTTTCCTTGAAAACAGGGTCATCGGAAGTCGTGCTCAATACATCCTCACCGTCTGACTACGTCAGAGTCCCTCGAAGAACGAGGAGAATTAGTTGGGTGGGGTGGGTTGGCTTCAATGGTCGCTACATCCCTTGCCGATGACCTATATAGTTGGCCCTGTTCCTTCTACTTCGTTAAGGAGGCGGTTTTGAGAACAAAACCCCGGTCCCTCTCGAAATTGTAAAGGCTCCCCAGCATCTTCTCCCGGACCGTAAGCACCGACCCGAACCCGTATTTTTCCCGCACCTGGTCCACCGCCTCCCCCAGCCGTGCATACCGTTCCGAATAGGGTTCGAAAAGCGAAAGAGGCCTGTCCCGGACAAGGTCGGAGGCCTTGACCCCGACCAGCCGCAGGGAAAGGCGGGAGCCGGCAAAAAGCTCGTGAAAAAGCTCTTTGGCGATCGGGAAGATCCGCCCCATTTCCTGGAGGGGGGATATCAGGAGGCGCCGTTTGGCCTCGGTCCTGAAATCCGAATACCGGACCTTGACCTCGATGATGTGGGCATAAAGACGGTCCTTGCGCAGAGGAAGAGTCAACCGGTCACAGAGGTAGGCCAGGTGGGCCAGGAGCAGGCGTTTGTCCCAGATGTCTTCTAAGAACGTGGTCTCCCGGGACACGGATTTGGGGATGGCGGCCCGGGCGAGAGGACGGCTGTCCACGCCCCGCGATTGGAGGTAAAGCTCGTCGCCGTTCAGCCCGAAAAGGGAGTGCAGGGTGGATCGCGGCAGCCCCCACAGGTCGCCGATCTTGTGGATGTTGAGCATCCGGAGGATGACCTGGGTCTTGGGCCCTATCCCGGGCAGAAGCTCTATACCCAGGTCCTTGAGGAAGGCCTCTTCCTGGCCTTCTTTGACCTCGAACAAACCTCCCGGCTTGGCCTTGTTGGTGGCCAGCTTGGCCAGAAGTTTGTTGGACCCCATTCCCACTGAAACCGTGATTCCCAGCTCTTTTTCCGCCCGGTTTTTCATTTCCCGGACGGTGCGGGAAAAGCAGGGATACAGCGG
>Ga0180438_10002145_pt1 | contig 33137 bp, 40 predicted proteins | sample SS_ome_12_FD_132455 | JGI IMG/M metagenome (GOLD analysis project Ga0180438, IMG submission 132455) | Hypersaline lake sediment archaeal communities from the Salton Sea, California, USA - SS_3_D_2 metaG | ecosystem: Environmental > Aquatic > Non-marine Saline and Alkaline > Hypersaline >... | reverse complement strand
CCCCCTGCGTAGGTAGAACCGCCTTTGTTATTCGCTATAATCTCTTCTTGTTTCATGATTGGTTAGTTTTAGTTGGTTAGCCCCCGCCGGTGTGCGAAGTCCGGTAAACGCGTTCGGGGGTGTGAGGTAGCAAGGTAAGCGTGGTTTACTCTTCAGTTTTCTCTGCTTTAGTCATGATATTGGTTTTTGTTGGTTTGTGTTTCTGTTTTATCTTACGTGGGTAGACTGGAAAAGGTTACAATTCTCTTTGCATTTTAGCTATTTGCGAATGGAAGCAAAGGTCTGAAACAAAGTCTATACGATCTTGCATATCCATTTTGCCTAATTCTTGGGTTTTATTTTCCTCTTCACTGATGAGATCAAAAACGTTAGTTCCCAATGCTTTGCCAGCCATTTGGAAAAGTTCGTTAACCTCTTTTTCAGTAGGTTGGTATCCATCCATAGTCATGGCGTAGGATACGTTGGTTAGCTTTTCGCTTATTTGCTCGATGGTCATTTTCCTGGAATTTTAGTGGTTAGTATTTTGTTTTGATAGGTGTTTATTGTATTGCGTAATAAAGTCCTTTTGAAACCCTGTCATAGGTGGCTTGTTGCCGATAACAATGGGCAAAAGGTCTTCAATGTAACGCCCTAAATACTTTTCGTTAGTGTAGTATTTTAGTAGGTAGTTACGCAATTTTGCTTCCGCTTGGCTCATGGCTTCGTGGTTTATTGGTTATAAAACAGGGTCGAAAAATCCCCCGTATGCCATTAAGTCGCTCGCAAGGTTCAGAAAGTCGTGATAATCGGGGTTTTCAAAGTTTACGTGAACATTTGTTTCGGCGAATGAGTCAAAGCTATCCTTATTTTCAAGATAGTGATTTCGCATTTCCTCAAAGGTTGTTTCAGTGTCGTACAAAATTGTACGTTCCCCTATATACCCCTCTCTCACATACTTAGGGAGGTGGGCAAATACTCGATATCCTGCTGTAGGGTCAAACTTTTTACGTGCATCGAATTGCATCATCGTGTAACCCTCATCCCTGCAAGTTTTAAGACAAATATCAGTTCCTATAGTTTGCATTTTGGTTGGTTTTTATTGGTTAGACCACCGTAGGGGAATTGAACCCCTATACTCCAGGATATATTGATCCCTTTGTTCCTCATCATTCGGTGGTTGGTTGAATTTTCATCGTGCGCCAGTCGGTTTACTTGGCACACGGAATAGGTTTACTTTGTCATTTGCCATATATTAATACGCGTTCTAATGGTTGCGTCATTCAGTCCCGTATGGCTCGGTTAATACCCCTCAGATGGCGGTGAAACTACTCTTTGGGTGACTATTGCACACGAACGGAAGTATGTAGTTGTTCGCGGGTGGACTTTTCAGGAAGGTATCCACTTATTCTACCTAACACCGTAGCCTTACGGGGCCATTTTTGCGGTGCTGCAATTCAGTTTAGTATTATAGTGAGAACTGATAAGGTCACTTGACAATTTCCAGGTATTGTCGCTCTAAGGTGGCTAGCCTCCATTGCTTTCGCAGCCGTGTTGGTTTTTAGTTTGTGCTTCTTTGTAGTTTAACGTAAACCCGTTCAAAAAGGTTACAAAAAATTTCAACTTTCTTTTATTCGCTTCGCTAATTGCCGCTTTGTGAGGGTCAAGGCTCGTCGCCCCTACTTTAATAGCCTCCAACATTTAGTTACTAAGAACAAACCGAACAACTGCAAACTCTTGGCGTGCTGCGTACCTTGGTACGGCACTGAGAATGGCTTACGCTGTTCTCGCTGTTTTCTTTTTGTAGCCTGTAAAAGAACTTGTTTCGTTTGCGCTACAATTATTTTAACGGGACGAACGGTAAAAAGGTTACAAAAAAAGTTAAAATAATTTGAGATCGCCAGTATTTCCACGGGATAGCGGGGCAAATAAAAAGGACAAGCACGACAAACCGCACCCAATAAAAAAGCACCCACCTAAATACAATAAAAATTTAAGCTATATAGGAATAGACAGTGCACCCGCAAACATATAAAGAGATAGAAAGTATCAATGAACATCCAAGACGGTAATAACCGCAACCCGTATACCTACATCAGTAAGTTATCAGAAAGAGAAAACTCTTGCAATCAACCCAAAAATAGAACGCGCGCGCGTACGTAAGGGAAGCCATTGTCATATAATTACTATTATGTTAACTTGATACGTAACTAGCTGACAAACAACCATTGCCAACAAATAAGTTTGTTGAATTGTAACCTTTGCGCCCTGTATTGCAACACGAAACACACGGAAAACATGGCGAACGCGAAGCGACCCCACCCCCGTCCAGGATCGCGTTTTCCTGGGACGGACTCACCCCCGCCCGACGCCATATAACCCACAACGGGAGCCTCTCTCATTACCTATTGGATACTCTCTTATGGTCACAAAAAGACATGTAATGAGCATGTTTTTCTTGCAAAAGTGTCCAGAGTATTATACATTTACCGTCGGTGAGTATCCAAAAAACTGGAATTTATGTCAAAAAAGGGGTTCAAAGGTAATTCTGTCATTGTAAGGTCTGTTTTGGACTATGCTTTTTCCTTGAAGAAGGATAAGTCATGGATTGCTGAGAAGATAGGCAGGAGCAGGTCTACTGTATACAACTATATAGAGTTGTGTGACATGCCTGCTGGGGACTTAGAGAGGCTGGTTGATGCTTTGGGTTTAGATCTGATTGTAGCTACTAAGGTTTGATTTTTTTCGGGGTTGTTGTAACCTTATTGTTTGTGGTTGCGTATATGGGGATGGTGTTTAACTTTTAATTTACTGGAATGAAAAAAGATGTAACCAAGATCCTAATCTCCTCGTATACGAAGAGAGATTTGGACTTAACCCAGGTAAAATCACGCAGGAGTATTGGTAATGGTATGTATGCTCTTATTGATGCGTCTGGTGATGTAATAGGGTATTCAAACAGGAAGAAATGAAAGGACGTAAGGGATTTGGAAATAACTATTTAAGAAAGGAGGGAATAATGGCGAGAGTAATCGAAAGGACGGTAACGGGTAACGGTGTCAGTTACATATTGGAGTGCGACTATTGTGGCGAACACTTTCATAGGGCGGGATGTAAGGTGCAACCCCATAAAAACGCATTTTGCTCAAAAGAATGTAATGCGTCGTACCATAGGGGTCTTGACACGGGTAAGATTGCCGATAGGTCTAAGAGAATAGGCAATACGTATTTAGACTTAATGCGTTATGGAGCGAGTGAGGAGAGGGCTAGACAGATGGTGCTGGAGGAGTATTCTATCAGTGATGAAAGGTTTGGTCAGGTGATGAATGCTTTCTTACCGTGGCATGTAAAGAGGGCTGCTAAGAAAAATGGCGCTAAGATCAGGGAGCAGTATGATAAGATGTTGAGTTTTAAGAGGGCTGCTAAAAATGTGGAATGATTTCGATTTTTCATGGCGTGGGTGTAGATGCAAGGTCGTACCTGCTGCCGGATGCAGTTTTAACGTCGACGGTAAGCGGTTTACATTTGTAGGCCGTTTTTTTTCCCACGGAAAGGACTTTGAGCACGAAGAGATGAAACCGTACTGGAGGATAAAGACGCCTAATGGCAAGATAGTCTCCAGGTCTGAGGACAGCCTTAGAGAGTCGTTCTGCCCTTGCTTGAAAGACAGTAACAATGAAGTTTGACCTAAAGCACGAAGAGATAGGGGCCCTAATGGAGGAGTTCCGAGAACAGCCTGAGAAGATATTGTGGTATTGGGATCTTCAGCACATGAAGAAAATTCCTTCACTTAGAAAGCTGGCAGAAATGTGGGGCACTAACCATAAGACAGTGAAGCGATTTATAGACAGACTAAATCGTAACGCCCATGCGATTTACCAGCCAAACATAGATGGCTATTGGGATACAGAAGGTACCCGCCCACACATGCGCCCACCTTTGATAGGTGGAGAGGGGGTAGAAAAGGTGGATAAAACGGCTGAATACTACAAGAAGTTCATATCTGTATTCAATAAGATAACGGGGAAGAAATATCGTGGTGACAGGAAGTCTAAGGAGAAGTTTGCTGCGAGACTGAAAGACGGGTATAGTGGAGAGGACTTTCTAAGAGCTATCCACGCAGCATATAATTCTGACTTTCATAAAGAAAAAAACTATGAGTACCTAACTCCTGAATATATTTGTAGGGGAGAGATACTTGACAGGTATATGAATTTCGAGATACCTAAAAAACCTAAAGGAGAGCAACTGGCATGAGTTTTTATTCAGTACCTGAAGATGAGCTGATGGAGCGCGTGATGCGTTTTAAGGACGAAGACCACGAATACCTATACGATATAGGTCACTCATTAGCGGATGAGTTCTATAAAGTGAAGCTGGGGACATGCACGGATATTACCGGATACCCCTACTCAGGGAAGTCGCTATTCTTGAAGGAAGTTCTATTTAATACCAGTGTTCTCCATGGGTTGAAACACATGATATATATGCCTGACGACGGTTCAGTGGAGGAGGTTGTGGCTAATATGATACATAAGTTCACTGGAAAGACATTTAACCCTAAGTATCCTAATGTGATCAGCCCTTCAGAGATAGAGAAGGGCGTAAGGTGGTTTCATAAGCACTTTAAGATTATTGATAGGAATATGGACGATGATAAGTCGAGGCCTAAGATGGCTCCAGAGGAATTTTGGGAAATGGTGGTTAGAGACGGTGATATCCACACGGGGACTATAGACTCCTGGAACTTTTTGGATGTAGCTGATAATCCGAGAGCATTGGCGGGGCATCTGACATTTAGGAATGAGTTGTGTCAGAAATATGAGAAGCACTTCTTCACAATAATACACCCTAGAAACCCTACGGCTAACGACTTTGATAAGGAGGGGAGACTAAGGCCACCATCGACGTATAATTTGATGGGTGGATCTGAGTGGAATAACAATGGTAAAAATATTATTGTTGTCCATAAGGAGGTTAAAGAGGGTGATGCTTATGACATCTACTTCCGGAAGATAAAGCCGCGTATAGTGGGGAAGACAGGACATATATCATTAGGTTTCGATATCCCTACTCAGAAGTTCTATCAGGTGCAGGGTGGCCCCAATCCGAAAAAATATTCTGATGCTACTGAAACCTTAAAGAAGGAACTGCGTATAAGTGATGAGGATTTGGGTTTTTAATACTAACCGATGGCAATAGAGAGTAGGTTCAGAAAGTACGTAAAGCAGTGGCTAAGGGATGAGGGGTACTCTATCGACAACTTAGCTGCAAATTGGGAGGTAAGTAGGGGTAAGTGCATAAAGATAATGGATAACCCTTACAGACAAATAACCCCATACCAACTTGACCAGCTTGCACTGATGCTGGATCAGGTAGAGAAGTCAGATATAATGAGATTAGTAATCGAAGACAGAAAGTATAACAAGCCTGGAATGGCTATTCAATGGTTCATGTAATGGAAAAACGAAGTTTAGTAGAGTTTATCGAAGAGGGCTGGGACATAAAGGCATTTTTTGTTCCGGAAACAGACGCCAACCCACCAATAATGTGCCTGATGTTAGAACGTGATGAGGACGTGGAGTTCGCTTTCTCTGATGTGATAACGAGTAAGGTAGAAGCGCTTAACCGATGTATTCAACAATTAACACGACTGATATGAAACTACAAGAAGTACACATCAAAGAGTTCAAGGTTCTGGAAGACATAGAGTCTTATCCGGAAGGGAAAAACATTCTATTGATAGGTGATAATGGTGTCGGAAAATCATCATTCATCCAAGCCATAAAGATAGCGCTTGGCTCTAAGGACGTGCCGCCAATTAAGAAGGGCGAATGGTCAGTAGAGGCCACCGATAAGGACGGGAACCCTATAACCTTCAAGGCTAAAGTCAAAGACGGGAAAGCTAAAGTAACCATAGAGATGAATGGCATGAAAGACTCCCGTGTAGGAACGCTAAAGCAACTGGTGGGGGATATAGGTATCGACCCACAAGAGTTTGTGGAGATGAGTAATACCGAGACGGGCCGGAAAAAGCAGATAGAGATATTTAAGGGGATGTTCCCCGAAGATGTTGTCAAAGAGCTGGACGACCATAAAGCCAACATCCAAGCCCTGTATGATGAGAGAACAGACCTCAATAGGGATGTCAAATACCTAAAGACCGATATCGAGAAGCACCCGCTACACGGAAAGAACGTTAAAGACGTACAGCGAGTGGACGTATCTGCCGTATTGGAGAAGATAGAGGAGGCCAACAAGCATAATGATATCTACGACCGTTCTGTGGATGCGCGTAACGCTATCGAAGAAGAGCAAGAGCTGAATAAGAGTCGGATCAAACAACTCAAGGAGCAACTGAAAAAGGCTCAAGAAGAGGGGCTTGAATTAGAACAGCGTAAGGCAAAGGCTGATAAGTGGCTGTCTGAGAATAACCCCATAGATACCTCTGAGCTAAAATCAGACCTGAAACACGCAGAAGAGATAAACAGACAGGCCGATAAGTACGAAGAGTACATGAAAAAGCAGGAGCAGTTGGAAGAGAAGCAGGAAGAAGTGGAGAGCATGACTGTCAGAATCGAAACAATGAGGGCTGAGGTGGAAAGATTTATCCGTGAAGATATGGAAAGTCCAGTTCCAGGCCTTACATTTGACGACGAGCAACTGATGTATAACGGTATTCCTGTGCACCCTGAGAGCTTGTCAACAAGTGAGATTATCGAGTTGGGGATTAAGATGACCATGGCGCAGAATCCGGATTTAGGCATACTGTTCATAGAGCATGGAGAGAGCATTGGTAAGAAGCGAATGGAGGATATTCTCGATATCGCTAAGAAGAATGACTGGCAGATCGTGATGGAGCAAGTGGAGAGGGGTACTGAGAAATTGACTATTGAAATCATAAACGACGAAGCATGAATCAAATTGAAAAAGTAGAGGCACCATGGTCATTAGAGATTGAAATGCCTGACACGATATTCTATCGTTCAAAAATACATGGTAAAGAGAGATACTACTTCACGGTAAACGAGAAGATGGATAGGGCAGAATTCTTTGTAGGAACGACATCATGGATTAAGGAAGTCTATCCTCCAAGCCCCTTCCTGATAAAGTGGTACAAAACTAAGTCTGAGGAAGAGATTGATCAGATTCTAGAAGACACCAGCTCTTACGGTACATTCTTCCACGAACAGGTAAACAACTTTGTTCGCCACGGGGAGTATGATATGGATAATGCCATCAGTGACGTACAGGTTTTCTGTGAGGCTGCTGGACTGCCTGTTCATTATTGGTGGGCTGATAAGTTGTGTAACGACATGCTATCACTCAACCAGCTATTCATCGAAAAGGAAATCAAGCCTATCGCATCAGAGATAGTGCTACACAGTAGGGAGCCATTCTTGAGGGGTGGATCTTGTGACTTTGTTTGCGAAATGACGTTTAACCGCAAGCGGGTAGTGGCTATAATCGACTTTAAGACGGGGCAGATAAGTAATGATTCGCCAAACACAAACCACCATGCAGCGCAACTGTATGACTACCGGAAGATGTGGAATGAGTTGTATCCTGATATGCCTGTGGAGATGGTGTTTAATTGGTCGCCTACAGATTGGAGGAAAAAACCTACCGCCGGAAAGTTAGTAAACCAAACGAGTGATGACGTGGAGACTATGTATCACCGTAGACTCGAAGATGCCGCTATGATATATGGTGGTGATATTAAGTCTGTACGCAGGTATGGAGGTCTGTTGAAACCTGGGGTCGAATCAGGAGATTATGACTTTCAGAGTGCTGAGGATTACATTATTGAAATGATGCAGGATAATGACTTCGGAGATGAGTAAAGCAGACACTATAAAAATGTTCAGATTACAGCCAGACCTCGGAAACGTGGTGGCTGTATCTAACCTAAATGCAATATCAGCTATGATGCAATCAAAGGCAGAAACAGTAAGAGAGAGGAGTCCGGACAGAGAAGACCTGATAAAGGAGTTCTATAAGATGGCAGACATGGCTGACGAGACAGTGGCGCTATGGACAGAGCTCTACAGAAGATGTTCTGATGTGGAGATAAAGTGCCACGACATGCAGGGGATAATCCTTGAGCAGAAACGGAAGATAGAAGAACTGGAGTTTGACGTTAAATCAAGCCAAGAAATGTAATATCTTTGCGACATGGCACAAGTATCTAAGCAGAATAACTACATCTTTATTCACATCTTTAAGACGGCAGGGAACTCCGTTCGCAATATCCTAAGACAGGAGCAGCACGAAGAACTCATGGGTGTTCACGTAGACATCGCTGATGTAAAGCGACACATGTACGCTCATGGTGATAAAGAGTTTTTCGATGGGGCCTTTAAGTTCACATTCGTCCGAAACCCTTACGATTGGATGGTCAGCCTATACCACTACATCCGAAGGGCTCAGAAGCACAAGTTCCACGACAGGGCTATGAACATGACGTTCAAAGAGTGGTTGCAGTGGTTCTTAGAGTTTATGAAGACAGCTCCACGCCAGCACGGAACTAATAAATACCTCACTCAGTATGAGTTTATCATTGACGATCAGGGTGAGGAATGTGTTAGTTGGTTCCGCATGGAGGATCTTGACAAACATTGGCCGCTAATCTGTAAGACATGCCTTGGAAGGGTTGAGAAATTACCGATGGTGAACGTGTCAAATAACAGGGATAGAGACTTCTCTAAATATTACGATAAAGAGTCCGAGCAGTGGGTGTATGATACATTCAAGAAGGACTTTGAAAAATTTGGATATGAGCGATTGGAGCCAATGCGGTGAGCAAAAGATACTCGAATCGCTGTTTGAAAAGATGGGGGTTGAGAAAGGTAAGAGCCTAGAGTTCGGTGGTGGTGATGCTGCGCGTCAGTCTAACACGCGATGGTGCCTTGAGTCTGGATGGGAGTCTCACTTTTGGGATATAGCACCAGCTAACGACAAGGTAGAGAAAGTCGAAGTAACTCCAGCCAACATAAACACGCTTATAGAGGACAGGGGACTTAATGATGGCCTTGACCTACTGTCAATAGATATTGATGGTAACGACTATTGGGTGTGGGAGGCTTTGAAGTATCAGCACAAAGTTGCGATACTGGAGTTCAATCCATGTTTTGATTATGGGGTATGTAAGACTATCGAGTACGATCCTGAGCACAGGTTTGATAGGACAAGGTATTACGGAGCATCGTTCGGGGCTATGATGAAACTTGCTGAAAAGAAGGGTTACAGCTATTACGCGAATACACCCCTAAACATCATATTTGTAAAGAAATAGTTAAATGTAGAGCCGATAATGGAGCCGTCCTACAACGTAAAAAGCGGCTGGGCTCCGGATAAGTTAAATAGAAAATGGGTAACAGTATGAAGCCATTCAATTCAGACGTACATCTCGAAGAGGAGATGAAAAAGATTATTGACGCCTTCGGTGTGGAGGTGGTCGTTGAGACAGGAACCTATAAGGGGGCAAGTACAAACTGGTTCGCAAAGAATGTGGACAAGGTTTGCACTTGTGAACTTAACGCTAAATATTTCAATGAGGCGCTGACGTACCTAACCGCAGAAGGTCACGACAACTTTTCAATGTTTAAGGGTAACAGCCCCGAAGGTCTTGAAATGTTCCTTGAGGAGAATATCGGTAAGAACATATTGGTATTCTTGGATGCTCACTGGTATAACTACTGCCCGTTAATGGATGAGCTTGAAGTTATCGAGAACAGCCATCAAAAGCCTATACTCGTAATCCACGACTTTAAGGTGGAGGGAGAGCATGAGCTTCCGGAAAAGCACTACGACTCCTATAACGGTCAGGACTATGAATGGAGCTGGATCAAGGATGCTGTTGAGGATATCTATGGAGAAGACGGGTATGAGAAGTATTACAACAGTAAGGCCACAGGATCTCAGCGCGGATGTTTATTTATTATCCCTAAGCAATGAGTATAGCACACCTAATATTCACTATCCTATCACAGTGGATGCCGTGTGAACACGCGGAGATAGCAACCAAACAGGCTATACTGGAGACAGGGTGGTTCAAATCATACGCATATACCGAATACCACAATGCCTTCGGGTTGATGTGGGAAGGAAAGATACAGAAGTTTGACACCGTAGAGGAGTCGTGCTATCAGTATTACCGTCAGGTGTATTGCCAGTATGAGGGAGGAGACTACTACGATTTTCTGATTGAACTACCGTATGCCGGAGATCCAGGATATACAGACAAGCTCGATCAGATACATTTTTAGGGTAAGCCACGCCCGATCAACACGTTCTTTACAACGTGGCACATCGACAAAAAGAGGAGCCTCAGTTAATTCTGGGGCTTTTTTGTATCTTTGGGTATCCTCGCTAACCCCCTAAGCGTTGGTTTTGTGTTTCGGCCTCCGGTTAATTCCGGGGGCTTTTTCTATCTACGTGAAATTATTTTGAACTTTTTTTGTCATTAGTGTAACCTTTATTCGGTTAGTGCCGTAATAGTAACTGTAACACAAAACAAAAAACTATGAAAAACCTAATTGCAATCATTTTTACCCTCATTACGACAGTAGGGTTTACACAAACGACAGTAGAGGAGATCATCCGAGACAACTACGTGGTTGAAAGCATCTTCCTCTATACAGAAGATGATATGACCCATCTCTTATTAGATGAATCTATTGAACTGAGAGAGTCTGATGTCTTTATCAAGATGAACTCATGGTGCGGTGATGACAAGGGGTTAAAGATTAAGCAAAAAGGGTTTTTCGATATCTACGAGATATATGTTGAGGGGTATAAGTACGTAGTATACTTCCAACAGGGTGAAGCTATCAATGGTAACGATATATACATATCTGTTTTTATCACACGTGATGCAGCATTTAATCGAGAGTTGTTACCGAAGAGGTAACAATCAAACAACCGGACAGTTTATGGGGCTTTAATAGTCCCATTTTTTGTTTATTTTTGTGTCTAAATACTAAGATAATGGAACGAAATAAAGACGGATCTGACGGTAAGAATAAGACTAAGAAAACTCCAGGAGAAGCGAGAGGAAGGCGTAGATACTTTCTAAAGCAAAAGTCAATTCAAGAGTTAGCTGAACTGGCTAAAAATGGAGATTCTATGGCTCAACAAATTCTTGATCAACGTGCCAGAGAAAGAGAAAGAGAGCTGGCTACTCGTCAGGAAGAATGGAATCGTCAGGCGTATAGCGAGGCTCGCAAGAAGCGTGACGAACGGACGGCTGAAGCCGCACTTCGAGAACAGCAAGCTAAAGAGGAACGAGAAGCGCGAGATGAGGCTACCCGTGAGGCGGGTCGTGATGCGGTTAATAAGTCGAGTGCAGGTCGTGGTCGTCCGTCTCGAAAAGATCGCCGCAGACGCAGAAGGAGCTTCTACAGACCAGGGCGACGATAATTATGGAAAATCTTCTAAACGGAGAGATATACAGCATTAAGTACAATGTTGGTGATCGCGGATTCTCCTACTATGTGGGTCAGATTATTCATAAGCTGCCTACGGAAGAGGGTGTTCTGAGGGACGTTCCTATTTCCGGAATAGTTCGTGACCCAGCTAATCAGGAGAGCACTGGTAAGCCAACGTATGTGATATTCATAGATGTTGATGGAGATACTATAAAGTGGAAGGCTTTAGAGGGTATTGATGTTGACATAAACTTCAAAATTGAACGATAATGTCGAATTTGATTTCGGTAACAGTTAAGAGTATCGGTGATCAGGAGATTGCTGATAAGACCCACCTAATAAACAACAAGTTTATCGTAACGGCTACCGAGAGTGGTGGTGATACGAGTATTCAGTATGGCTTCCCGAAGGGTCTTCGTACTATCGTTGTTGATGAGACAGGGTTGGACACGACCTTTCAGGCGGCTACGGTAGAGAAGATAGCATTGAGTGTTGTAGGTGTTAATGGGCGATCTACACCTGCCGAGACTACTAAATTCCTAACGAGTGATATCGTTCTTGCTGTTGCCAACCCTGAAGACAGTTCTAACTCTGATATTACGTTGGTTTCCGGGGATGTGTATACTGTTGACGCTACGCTTTCTGGGATTTCTGACGAAAACGTTATCGGGTGGAAACCTTACGAAATTGACGAGAACACAACATCGTTAAGCGTTCCATCAGGGGCTTTTGTATCAGCAGTGGCAGCGGTTGGAATAACAGGGGATTTAGAAATTGTTGTTGCAGACGCTCTTGGTAACGAGTTCCTCACGGACGCAGACCTTTCAGGTCAGGCAGAGGTATACGGAATAACAACCGTGAATACGGGTACGCTTGGTTCAGATATAACCGTTACCGTTGGGGGTGGCACAGGAACGGCTATTATCTACTTAAAACTTGAAAAGCCGGTATAAATAAAAGAACAAACGAAACACATGGAAGCGCTAATCGACGAATACATTGTTCGCACAGAGCATGAATCGAAGAAAGAAAAAGACTTAGGGAATGGGCAAAAGATAATTATACCTGGAGATTGGAACCCTTATGAAGAAGACAACTACAGCCACGAAGGAGTGGTTCTCAGCGTACCCAAAGGGGCAAGTGACGGCAAGCTCCACCCCATCGAAGTGGGTGACACCGTTTACTTTCTGTATACCATCGTTGACAACAAACTGGAAGGCGACAAATACAGGTGTGACAAAAACGAAATTTTCGCATACAAGCGAGACGGCAAACTATACATGGTAGACGGGTGGAACTTCATCCAGCCTATCGAAGAGTCGGAAGACCAAACCATGGTTAACGGCATATACATTAAGAGTACGCCGGACAAAGTAGAGCGTATGGGCCGAGTCTATGCTTGTGATGAATGGATGCAGGAGCAAGAAGTTAGGGTTGGTGACATTGTGATGTTCCGTCCAGACAGGGAGTATCCAATGTATGTTGAAGGGGAATTGGTTTACAGGATCCGAACAATAGATATTTACGGAGTGGTATATGAGGAAGAAGAAGCGGGTATACAATAAGTCTACCGGAAGGGACTACACCTACGATAAGGAGTATCAGGCCACTCCATCTCGTAAGAAGTATCGCGCTGAACTGAATCGTGAAGCTAAGAAGAGGGGGATATACGGAAAGCGGTGGAATAAAGGAGTAGACCTCAGCCATAAGAAGGACGGGGGCATGGAGCTAGAGAACCGCAGCCAAAACAGAGCCCGCAAAGGAAGAAAATAATCGGTATATTTGCAGTAAACAAAACAAGATAAGATGTCTAAAACACTTTCCTTTAATCTTGCAAACGGAAATGGCTCGATCCAGCTTAATGACGAGTCAATCATATACGTTTTCACAGATACACTTGGAGCCCTTGTGGTGTATGAAGAGTCTGAAACGGGCAATCGTGATCAGATTGTTGTTTCTGACGCTCCTGCCGATATTGCTGCCGTAAGTTCTAATCTATATGCGATTACCGTTCCTGATTCAGTCACTATGTATGTGGCTACTGAGCGCACGCGGGCAATCGAAGAAGTTGGAAGCGTGGCTACGGTATACTACGATGAGGCTGGCGCACAACCGAAACCTATCGTAACATCTCAAACATTGGTAACTGTTCAAGCTGCTTTCAATACGAAGGCCGGAGTGACAAGCTACTCGTTTGACGAAGTTAACGCTACTAACAACACTATTTCGTTGGCTGCTGCTAACGGAGACAAAACATCAGAGTTCACTCTAAACACTGCTTTCCAGGTGTCAGGAACGAACTTCGATGGATTCTTTGTGGTACAGTCGAGCGCCTTCTCAGGAGGCAAGACCGTGATCACATTGAAGACCGGATATGACGTTCCTTCGGGAGCATCTACTACCGGACTGGTGACTCTGTAAGAGTTTCCGAGACATCTTGTTTTAATATAATTGAATTAACTGAAGTTGAACACGTTATTAACATAACATATACTGCCCTGTCTATACTTTAGGTAGGGCTTTTTTATTTACTTATGAGTATGGATTTTACGAAATCTGTTCTTAACTTAGGGCTGTCGATACGGGAGACGGTTGACTACACTAAGGAGGAGACGAGAGTGGAGGTAGCACTTGTTAGAGATGACGAAAAAGTGTTTGACATATCCAAGGTTTACGCCTCAGACGAGGATGTGGATGTGACCGAAGAGCTGGAGAAGATTAGTAATGAAATACACGAAGTCCTGATGACCGACAGGCTTCAACAAATGTTATTGAATGGATCGGATACTTCACGTAGGGCTGAACGCGCCTAAAGACCGTGGCCAGCTACATGGATTCGCTAGGGCGCTAAGAGAAGAGTCAGTGTCACTGCAACTCCATGTGGACACCATGGACATCAATAAGAAGTTGATAGATGCTGTAGACGGCTTCCGTCCAGACATTGTATTTCTACAGATTCAGGGCGAGGGACGAGTTCGCACAGAAGTTATTGAGGAGATATCGAGAGTATGTCCATATATATACAACTGGACTGGAGATGTTCGTTCTAAGATACCTGAGTGGTACTATGAAGTGGCTCCATACGTTGTAACGCTATTCAGTAACAAGAAGAATGTCGAGGACATGCGTAAGGACGGCTACCGCACAGACTTCTTGCAGATAGGATACGACCATAAGATATTCAAGCCTACGGGCCCTAAGTTGGCTGCTGCTCCAATCGTATTCATGGGGAACCACTACCATCAGAAGTTTCCTAACTCAGACATGCGCTATAAGATGGCAAAAGTCCTGACTAAGAAGTATGGAGAAGAGTTTGGCCTGTTTGGTGGTGGATACCCTCCGAGAATGATCAAGAACGCACGTAACATCATGCTCAGTCAGAATACAGAGGCGTCGATATACCGTGGTGCTGAAATGGCGATATCGTTTAGCCACTTCAACTATGAGGGGTACTTCTCCGATAGACTGTTGAGGATTATGGGTTCCGGATGTTTAGCAATCACCCATCCATATCCAGGCGTTGAAGAAGACTTTAACGATGAAGAGCATCTATTGGTGTTCAAAACGAAGGCTTCGAGAATAAACACTGAAGCTGCGTATGAAGATTTTAAGGGGCTGATGTCATTAGTACGTCACTACAGGGGTAAGACCTATCAGAAGAAAGCCCGAAGGATAGCACGTCAGGGAGAAGAATTTGTCAGAAACAACTACACATATAACCACATGGTTAGGAATATCATTGAGTTACACCGAGAATGGAGGAATAAGTTATGATTACAATAGCTATACCATACTACCAGTCTCGATCTAAGGAGAGGGAGATAGAGTTTCAGATAGCAGCTATAGAGAATCTATCGTGCGAATACCTTACAGAACTCATTGTGGTAACAGAGAAGAAAGATCACAATATCGGCATTGAGCATCCGAGGCTCCGTCACTACTGCGTTCGTCAGAGACAGACGTATAACGACCTTATCAGGGTTCTAAACAAAACTTCGTCAGATGTTAAGATAATCGCTAATGCTGACATATTCTTTACCGACCCTGACTTACTAAACATTGTGGCGTCGCTACGTGAAGATCAGTGTTACGCTCTGTCAAGGTGGGACTTGTTCAATAATGGCAATGTTCACCTACATGCACATCCGGACTCTCAGGACGCGTGGATATTTAGGGGTGATATACGCGGTATTAACGGGAACATACAGTTTGGAATACCGGGGTGTGATAACCGCATAGCATACGAGATAGCTTCAGCAGGGTATCGCGTACTAAACCCATGTAAGACTATACGCAGCTTCCACGTGCACAACTCTAAGAAGAGAACGTATAATGACGACACTAAGCGTATAGAACCACCGTACAAGCTGGTTAAACCCACATGGCTACATCAGAATGAGGAAGAGGCTAACATCGAAGAGATGGCGGCAGTACCTACGATAGAGGACTACAAAAGCATGTACGATTACGGGGTGCAGAAGAAGCGAATGGAGGAGCAGTTACAGCACTTCAAAGATCCCGATTGGGATTTAGCTATTGTGATTCCGTCTATCTACACACGTCAGAAGATGTTGACACGACTAACGAAGGAGCTTTACAAGCAGATATACAGTTGGGATGTTAAGAAGACTAAGGTGAAAGTTCGGATATACACTGAGGTTGACGGTGGATTACTACCCATAGGATCAAAGCGTAACGAGCTAACGATGAAGGCTGACGCTAAGTTTATAATGAATTGGGACGATGACGATATGCCTAAACCTGACGCTGTAAAGCGTATTGTAGATAAGATAGTATTGAATCCCGATGTTGACGCTATAACGATAGAGCTGGGAGTCTACAACAAGGATGGTGATGATTGGGTTAAGACCGGAAAGACAATCTACGGAGAGGCTGACCAAAAGAGAGAGATATCCGACTACATCAAAGACGGTAAGTCTATGACAGTCATTAAGAATCCTCCTGGACACCTATGCGCTATCCGAAAAGAAATCATGCTTCAGGTGCCATTCAGGACGATATGGGGTAATGGTGGAGATAGGAAGAAGAGAGGGGATAATGGCTCAGATGTTAAGCACCTAACAGAACTTCAGGGGCTTGGCCTTATTAAGACTACAGCTCATGTACCTGGAGAGATATACGAGTATTTATACGATCAAAACAAATAACTATGGCAAAGGTAAACGTAAAAAGCTGGAGAGCTATCAATGGGTTTGTATTCGTAACCCCTATGATGCAATCAGAGAAGACTAAGGGAGGTATATTCATTCCTGACTCTGTGAGGGAGCCCCTAAACATCGGTAAGGTCGAATCTAACGGCCCAGGAACTAAGGATGCTCCAACACAGCTAAAGGGGGATGAATATGTAATCTACCCTAAGCATAACAAGGCCACGCAATCACTGTTGATCAATGGTGAGGAGAAAGAGTTCTTCGTTATGTACGAGAAGGATATTTACGCAGTAGCTACAGATGTCGAAATCGAAGAATAAGTTAGAGCGACCCAAAGGGCTATCTGATGCTGAATACATTAAATACCTTGAAAACAGGGTTTTTGAATTATCGGCATCCAGCACTACGGCTAAGATGTATCGTGGCCTAAAGAAACAGGCTGACGACTTGGCTGTGTTGCTGAGTAAAAAGATAGTGGTCGAAGGTAAGGAGGTAGACTTGTTCCACCCCACCTCAATATCTGACGCTTCGGATAAGACATTTGAGCGAATGACAAAGTTGTTCAAGGAGGTCTGGCCTATGCTTAAAGACCTTGACGAGATGGAGGAGAAGATATCCCCTATAATGGAGTTTATTGATGATAAGCAGAAGCCTGGGGGTGCAATGGAGGAGCTATTGAATGAGTCCAAAGAAGAGAAATAGAGTTCAGAGCCCTAAGAGCTTTCAGCGAAAGAGAACAATCGGCGAGTATGAGATAACGCTGCCCGAACCACCTCATAAGACTGAAATAGCTGGTCACGACCTGCCTATGAAGGAGCAGCGTTTTACGCCTCCTGATCAGTCGTATGTTAAAAGACTGTCACGAATAATATCTGGAAATAATGCTGATAATAAGTCGTGGAGGATAGGCTTAGAAGATGAGGATGTCGCCTTCGTAAAGAGGGAGCTAAGGAGGAGGAATGAGGGTTATTGGTTCTACAACAACGGAAACATAGAATACATTACGGGGTTGCACTACTTCTATTGTGCCTATTGGTACTTAGATGATGGGCTCCCATTCTTCGTTGATGCAGATAGAGACTTCTACTATGTGTGGGATCACTGCGAGAAAGACCCAAAGTGTTACGGATTAGTGTATATCTGTGACCGTCGTTCAGGAAAGACATACAAAGGAACAAACATAATCTATGAAGCAACGACTAAAGCGAAAAACGCACAGTCTGGTATACAGAGCAAAACTGACGGGGACGCTAAAAAAGTATTCCGGAAACTCGTCCACGCATGGAAAAAGCTCCCAGAGTTCTGGCGGCCTGTTTCGTCGTCAGGATCAAACCCAAAAGAGGAACTGAGATTTGAAGAGCCTTCGAGAAGGGCTAGTGCCAATAAGCATTTTGACTACCAAGATGTTCTCGATAGCTTTATCGACTACCAACCGTCTACCGAAGAAGCCTATGATGGCTCTAAACTGTTAAGGGTGTACCATGATGAGATAGGAAAGAAAACTAAGATAGACATTCGTAATAGGTGGTATATCGTTAAGCCCTGTCTCGAAGTTGGTGGTAAGGTTATCGGTAAGGCGTACCTATCCTCTACTGTTGAAGACACTGATAGAAAGGGCGTTGATGTTGTAAGTAAAATATGGGATGAGTCAGATCCCAATAAGAGAAAGGGGGACGGCACTACAATGTCCGGTCTATACCGACTATTCAAGCCAGCACAATATGGGTTCTTCTCATGTGTAGATGAATACGGGTATACTGTCGTTGAAACACCCGAAAAGCCATACATAAACATCTATGGTGATGAGATGACGATAGGATCCCGCGAGTGGCTGAGAAGGCGTCGTGATGGAGTCCATGGCAACGACCTTAATATCGAAAGGCGTAAGTATCCAATGGATATCAATGACGCTTTCATTAAGGATTCTAAGGGAGAGACGTTCCCAACCTACAAAATTCAGGAGCAGAAAGAGTGGAACGCCACTGTTGTTTCTGACGGAATCGTAACAGGAAACTTCGTGTGGGGCAATCCGGACACTAAGAGAGGTGTGGAATTTCAGGTAGACCCCAATGGTAAGTTCAATGTGGCGTGGATGCCTCCGGCAGATCAGCGTAACCTGATCAGAGACACGGGGAGATTTGTCGCCCCTAAAGACCCTTCTGGTGGTGGCATAGGTGTTGACCCCTTTGACCATGATCAGACAGTATCAGGAAAGAAGTCCAATGCAGCAATCTATGGGTTCCGCAGCTACACGCCCACGGAGATGTATGCCTCCAATATGTTCGTATTCGAGTATGTTAATAGGCCAGCCCTATCCCAGGTGTTCTACGAAGATGTTATGAAGGTTTCCATGTTCTACGGATGGCATGCTCTGATAGAGAATCAGAAGCCATGGTGTATACAGTGGATGAAAAACCAAGGATTCTACGGGTATGTGAAGAGGCTTCAGAGAAAAGACTACACTAAGGACTCTACCGGAAAGTGGACTGACGGTATATCTATGGCTGGAGAGGCTGCCCGACAATACTTGGTAGACCAACTAAACACCTATATCTACAAATTTGTTGGCTCTATAAGTGATAAGGTGCAGATAGAAGATTTAGGAGTAAGTCCTAACGACCTGATATCGGATATGTACGGTAAGTGTTCCTTTGATCACCTACTGAATGACTGGTTAAGATTCGACGTGAATAACTGGACTGAGTATGATGCCACGGTAGCGTCAGGGCTTGCCATTGTGTGTGCTATAAAAGATAGGGCTAAGAGAAGGCAGGAGGAAGAGGATAGTAAAGAAGGTAGAGAGAAGCGCCCTAAAGACTTTCCGTTCCCGCTATTCGACAGGCATGGCAATAGGATAGGATGATTAGCTTTTGGAGTAAATTCTAAAGGTTACAAAATCCTTATCTTTGCATCAAACAGTATGTTGTAATGGCGAAGTATTCTGAGGCACACGTAAAGGCGAAATGCCAAGCCAATCCGTTTCCTAATGACCACATAGACCCTAAAGTAAAGGATGACCCCAGTTTTGGCGTCAAAGTGGGTTCTGCAATCTATTGGAGGCATTGGGATCAATTCGTAATCTCAGGACACCAGCAAGAAATACGCACCAATAGACTGTACGCTCAGGGGAAGCAAGACTCAGATCAATACATCCCTAAGTTAGACCCGCAGTTAACGCAGCCGGGTTCCGGACTATACAACAACATTGATTTCTCTATCGTTTCCCCGATGCCTAAGATTATAGACATCATTGTAGGAAACATCATAAATACAGACTACAAAGTACATTTCGATGCTATAGACCCGTATGCCGAGACTGAACGCTCAGAAGCATACGACGACCTGTACGGTAGGATGATCAAACATGAGGTGGCTAAAAAGTTGGAAGATGAGCTTGGAGTGCCGTTAGAGCCGCGACACGATTTTGTTCCCGCCAATGAGGAGGAGATAAACCTGCACATGGAGTTAGGGTACAAGCCTGACATCTGTGTAGCCATGGAGGAGATTGTAGACTTCGAGCTTCTGAGAAACGATTGGGAGACGGTAAAAAAGCGAGTGGTAAGAGACTTGGTGGAGAACTACAAAGGATTTGTCCGGATATGGTTCGACTACAACAACAAGATTCGCATGAGATATGTGGATATCGAACATGTGGTTCATCCGTACACTAACGACCCTCGATTCAACGACTGTAACTACTTCGGAGAGGTTAAGATGATGTCCGTAAGAGAGCTTAGGGAGATTGTTCAGAAGAAGGGGTTCCAGAAGATTACAGAAGAAGACCTGTTCAAGGCGGCTAGACAGTCTGCCAGCACAAACGGAAACGGAGACTGGAGATGGGGTAGCCACTACAATGAGGATGGGTACTACCAAGGAGAGCCATACGCATACGATGACTACCGAATAGAGTGCTTAGACTTCCTATTCTACAGCTATGACCTAAAGAATTGGGAGTGGAAAGAGAATAAGTACGGGAACCACCACCTTAATGAGAAGGGGTTCACCTATGAAGCGCCCAAAGAGTCTAAGTACAATAAGGAGCGTATCTCTAAAGGTGTGGAGATGGAGTATGAGGGGCTATACATCACCTGCATCAATAAGATGGGTTATTGGGGAAAGGGCAAGAACATGATCAGACCCCGTGGTGCTGACTACATATCCTCAGATCTGTTCAAGAAATTTCAGGGCTATCAGATAAACCCACGGTACGGGCGTCGCAACCCTATTCCGGAAAAGGTTAGAACGCACCTTGACAACATTCAGTTGATATCCTTGAAGATGCGTCAGGTGGTGGCAGAATCTACGCCTCCAGGAATTGCTATTGACGTAAACTCTTTGAACGATGTAGTAATTAAGGGTGTGGACATGCAGTCCATGGACTTGATAAAGCTATACAAGCAGAAGGGTATACTCATATTCGACCGACAGGGTATTGACGGTGAGTACATGAATGGCAAGCCTATTGAGGAACTTCGCAATGGCATACAGGATAGCCTTCGGCCACTCATGGAGGCGATACAATTTGAGGTAGAGCAGATAATCACTGAGACTGGCATCGGGCCTATGGATGCACAACAGCCTGATGAGAAAGCGCTCGTAGGTATTCAAAAGCTACAGATACTAAATGCTAACAACGCCTTCCGAGAGCTATTCCAAGCGTGGGCTGAGGGTATCTACCAACCTACCGCCATGACTATTGCTCGAATGGTTCAGGATAAGGCAGAGGACTTCGGGTTGAAAGACTATAGGCCTGTTATTGGAAAGCTCGGTGTAGCTCCTATAGAAACATTAGAGAGTAGGATTACCTACCTAGAGTTGGGCATTAAGACTGAGATGCTTCCGGGTGCAGAGGAAACAGAGCGTCTAAGAGAGACGGTTAATAAGGCTGTCGAAATAGGCGATATCACCATGGAAGACAGCATGGAGATCATGCGAATGTCTAACAACAAGAAAGCAGAAGCAATGCTAAAGTACCGTAAGAGGGTGCGTCAACAGGAGAAGATAGAGATGCAGCGTCAGCAGGAGGAGATCGTAGGTCAGCGAGAGATGGCTGTAACACAGGCGAGAAGTCAGGCAGAAGCGCAGAAAGAACAGGTTAAGTACGATTTAGAGCTGAGAAACTTAGAGAAGGAGTACGAGTTGAAGATGAAGTTGCAGCAGGTAGTAAATGAAGGGTGGAGACTACGTGACCACATCCAAGGTAAGAACAAGCTCGACCAAATAGAGCTGGCTAATGAATTGGCAATGGAGAGAGAAGACGTAAAAGAGGAGAAGGAGGACGAGCCGAACATAGGCGATACAGGCAATACTATTCCGGGGATGCGTGATCCCGAATTGGGAACAAACCCTATTGGCGCAGCTCAGGACATAAAATAATAAGATTCATTACTTTTGCATAAGTTACAAATACATTAAAATCAAGTTTAATTATGGATGGTTTTGATCTGCCTATCGAAAAGGTTGCTGAAGCCCTTGGCGGCAAAGGCGCCGAAGGCGAAGAGAAAGATGATAGTTCTTTGAATAATGAACAGGAAGGCGAACAGCAAAGTAAGCCTGAAGGTTCTCAAGAGGCGCAAGAGTCTCCAGAAGGTGAAACCGAACAGAAGCCTGAAGGCGAGAGTGGTCAGGAAGGTTCGGAGAAGCCTGCGGAAGAAGGTGCGGAAAAACCTGCGGATGAAAAGGTAGGGGAGCCCGAACAGAAGCCATATGAGGACACAGAGCAGCCCAAAGAGGAGGTTCCGTCATTTAAGAATATCAACGAAGTATACGACTATGTTGATGACAAGTTGTATGAAGAGCATGGAATAACGCTTGACGACTACTATGACATAGATGGCGTTGATTATGACGACATGGCTGAGAACGATGAGGTTGGACTCATTACTGAGTGGATGTACTTGGAAAACGAAAATATCAATGACAAAATCATTGATGCAGAGCTATCTAGGTTTGACGCACTATTCGTAAGTGATGAGGAGCGTCAGGAAATGATTGACAACGATGAGATAACCGAACGGGAGCTTGACAAACTAGACGCTGAATTTGAGCGAATGAAGCTGAAGGCATTGAGTGATATGAAGTCAATGCAAGACAGCCTTCCTAACATAGATGATATTGAGTTTGGCATTGGTCAGGCAGCGACGGCTGATCAACCAAACAAAGAGTATATCGAGCAGCTAACAAACCAAGTTCGAGATAACATAGGGAAGTACGATAAGGAAACCTTTGAAATCAAGGACGCTAATGGTGAAGTTGTCGGAAGCATCAACTACGAATTAAACCAAGACGATAAGTCGGCGGTAGAGGGTTCAATGGTCAATGGCCTGATGAGCCGATATGTTGATGACTCCGGAAATGTAGACTTCGGAAAATGGCAGCAAGATATGTTGGTGGTGAACAACCTTGACAAAATCCTAAACCTCGCTTGGCAGGAGGCTAGTGCTAAAGCCGAGAAAGGAACGGTCGATAAGATCAACAACAAGGATTTTAGTTCAGGAAGTGAGCCTACCGGAAATGAAACACAGAAAACGTCGGGTTTTGAACGAATGTTGAGAAGCAGTCGTTTCGGGGATTAAAGAGAAAAAGAAAAAAACAATAACGACAAAACGATAAAACAATGGCAAGTCCTACTGCTTATCAGCAGGGTGGTTTTGATACCCCCCGGTCGAATAACTTTCTGAGTTATTACGACGCATTAAAGCCGGACGTAGACCCACAACTATATAAGGTCTTCGGAAAGCAAAAGTTAAACTTCTTCGGTGGTATGCTAGAGTATTTCGGTGCTGAGGCTCCGACATCTCAGCTTGAGTACCGTTGGTATGAAGAGGCTCGAAAGTATCCTAAGATCCGCGCTACTAACGCCGGAGCTGGAGCTGCTGGTGCTTCTGTAACATTCACTCTTGCGGCTAACGCATCTGTGTCTTACGGAAACGCATCTCCTTATGATACGTCGGTTACTCCTAACCAAACGGCTATTCCGGTTCGTGAGAACGATATCATCGAGATCAAGCCAGCGACAGGAACGACTGCATCTTCTGGAAACTACATTCAGGCTTTCGTTACTTCGGTAAACAAGTCTGCCGGAACATTTGCAGCTACTCCACTGAACGATGCTGATTCTATCCCTTCTATCTCGACTGCGGACGAAATCATCATCATCGGTAACGCTTCTGGTGAATTCTCTACTACTCCTGATGCAATGCAGGATGAGTATGATAAGTACACCTCTAACTTGCAGATCATCCGTGAGACATGGGAGAGCTCTAACACAGCTCAGCACCTTATGGAATGGGTTGATCGTGAGAAGGGTCTTTACATGTTGAAAGGTGAAGATGCGGGTACTGTACGAGCTATGAACAAGCGTGACCTTACGCTGCTTCTTCAGGAGCCTCTGTCTAACACTGCTCTTGCTAACTCAGCGTTCCCTGTGACGAATCCAGGTACTACCACTCGTGGTCTAGTATATGAGTTCATCGACCGAGGTAACGTGAAGAACTATAACGCTGTTTCAGGTCTTACTCTATCTGACCTTGAAGACCACGTTGTTGTTCTACAGAAGGCTAAGGCAGGTAACGACCACATTATGATGGTTGGGCCAGACCTTGACCTACAGCTTGACCGTGAGTTGCGAGATGTATTGAAGAACGGAGCAATCCAGTATGGTAGCTTTAACGGCGATCAGGATAAGACTGTTGACCTTGGGTTCACCAGCTTTAAGATCGGTTCTACAATGTTCCACAAGCGTTGCCTTGAGTCATTCGTTGACCTTCAGACAACCGGAGCATCAGGATATGGCTACTCTTACGAAGGATTCCACTTCCCTACTAAGAACGCTACTATCCAAGGTGAAGACCGTATGCCTGAGCGAGTGCCTACGATTCGTATGCGATACCTTGCTAGCAATGGTAAGAGCCGCGCGTTTGAGACTTACCTTCACAACGGCCTTGAGCAGGGTGATACAGGTAAGGACTTCTTGCAGGTTCGATACATCATGCAGGTTGGTTTCCAGCTTATCGGAGCTAACACTACTGGATACTTCAAGCGATCCTAAGTTTTGACTATACGGGAGCCCCGCCTTTTGGTTGGGGTTCCCTTTTTTATTGCCTAATAATTAAAATCTAATATAATGCCACAATTAAGCACACCAAAGGCTCCAAAGGAGTCAGAGGTTACAAGCCTCGCAGAAATAGCTCGCGAGAGAGCTAAAGAAAAAGACACTTGGGTATTCCGTTTGAAGCGAAAGAAGTACAACGGTAAGTTCCCATTCTCAGAGAACATTCCTTCTATTTGTGAAATCTTCGACCCTATCAAGGGGCATAACCGTACAATCGTCTATAAGGCGGGTTCACACACGGTATTCCTTGATGAGATGTCAGATGACGATAAGGATAGAGCCTTAAAGCGACCTACCAGTATTCTAATTCAGAACGGCGCTTTATCGGTTAGTAATCGAGAGACAAACCTATTAACATTCTTGCTATTGTCTGGCAATGTTGCTGGAGGCGTTAATGACGAGCACCGTATTCCTGGACGTTCTATTATCGCTGAAGTATTCGATAGCGAGTCTAACGCATTGAAGCGTAACCATACCCGTGAGCGTAGAATCAAAGTTGAGCAGACAATCCTCGACATGGATCCTCACGGAATTAAGGCGCTTGGTATGGTGACTATCGATAACCATGGTTCGCTATCAGCTATCGAGCGTTACTCCACAAGTGAGATTCGCGACATCCTACTAAACATTGCGTTTAAGAATCCGGATAAGATATTCGAGAAGCTGAACGATCCTAAGAGTAAGAATCAGTATATCATCAGTAAGGCTATATCGCGTGGCCTATTACAATTTGATGAACGTGCTAACACCATCCTAAATCAAGACGGCGAGTCTATCCTGACAGCCCATGGTCGAAATGCTGTTCTACACATGTCTGACTTAGCTACTAAAGATCAGGAGTGGATGAACTACGTAGATGAGTTGCGCGACCTGATAGAGCCTAAGAAGAAAGATGATGAGAATTTTGATAACTCTTCTGAGCCTTCCGGAAAGGTAGATTGGGTAGACGCTCTGATCACTGAGTTGAAAGAGGCTGGTGTAGTTCGCCTCAAGAGCATGAACTTCTACTTCAAAGGAGAGAAGGGCGATGAGGAGAAACTGACACCCACTCAGCTGAAAGACCGAATGAAGAAAGATGGAAAATTCTTGGAATTTCTTGCGAGTCAACTGAAGTAATACTATATTGCGACAACGTTTTTCTCATGGCGTTTCATATTGGTAAAGGGAGAGAGGGAGCTTATGGCTCCCTTTCTTTTTTATTGGTTATCTTTGTAATCGTTACGAAAAGGTTACAAAATGGCGTTAAGCACGGTAAATTTCAAGGTTACATTTGACTACGCTGCATCCACAAAGGAGTTTGATTTTGAGGACACCACGGACTATTCAGGACAGGGAGTATCTAAAGCTGTCGCTGCTGGCGTTTTCAAGATTGTGGCTCCTGACGGCTCAGTAGTATATAACAACACTAACTTCGGATCCCCTGATATAGACCCTGACACGTCTTTGACGTTCTCAGGGGTGGCCCTACCGCTAATGGGTGACGGCTCGGTAATGCAGGGAGACTATGTATTCACTTACACCGTTCAGGTAGCCGGAGGGTCGATTAGCCAATCATACACTGTTTTGAGGTCTAAGACTGTAACGCTAAACTACTCAGAGCCCACGATAGACCTTGATATTACTGTTGACTGCAACCTACCACTACTGACGTCTACAGACAATACTTCTTACGCCGTTAATGGCATAACCCCTACGATCAATAGTCGTGATCACCGTATACAGTATCCGGCAGTAGCTAATAAGGCTGAGGTTAACGGAGGCGATTCTAAGACGGTAACGACATCAACGGTATATGTTGTAAAGAATCAGAACTTACAGTACACTAGCACGATTACTACGCTCGTCACTTACAGTCTTGGTGGTGATGCTTTCATCTACGATAGTATATCCGGAGCCACCCGTGCTGACGTTGCATGTGACCCCAACCTATGTGATGTTTATTGTGGCATACATACGCTATGGGATAAACTTCAGGCAGCTAAGGGTACAGCGCGAGAAGAAGTTCTAAGAGAGAAGTTCGAGTACGTATGTGCTATTGCTTTCGCTGCATCACAGGCTATTCGCTGCGGAAAGTCTGCTGACGTATCGGAATACTTGGTGCAGATAAAGAAAATTGGTCAATTTGACGACGGGTGTGGGTGCTCTAATGGTGAGCCTGTGCTAGTCCAAGGATTGAACGGTAACGGTCAAACATTCGTTGTTGACGCTGGAGGCGGTATTGACGTGACTGTTGTTACTGCTGGAGGAACCACGACATACACTGTGGAGCTAGAGCCAGCGTTGCTAACCAAGCTGAACAACTCGTATAATACTACGGTGAGCGCAGGTTCGGGTGTGACGGTTACAGAAACTACTGATGCTTCGGGGAATAAGAACTATGAGGTTGCGAACACCTTGAGTATATCCACTCCTGACATACTAACGTTTGACGTTACTATTACGATGAATCCCGGGAAAGTCCCCACGGTAACGATTAACGACAGCAAGGTGTACGGTAATGTGTTTTCTTCAGGAGGCTTGTCGGTGGACAATAACAATACAGGTGCTAGTTGGGGTACGAGTGCTAATTCATTCCAAGTGTCTGGATTCTTGATCGCTCCCACAACACACTATATGACTGGATGTGATATTATGGAATCTACATTAGTAGGTGGTTCATCGACAAAAGCTGATGACGGGCAGAGAATCAGTATAGAGTTTGTAGAGTGGGGAGGAACTAACGATCAGCATAACATTTCGATAGTAACGTCGAGTGGCGCTCCGATGTCTGGGGCATTGCTTGACAATGTGCTGGAGAGCGTAAGGTTTAACATAACATTTATGGCATAATGAGTGCGATACAATATTTAGGTAATGGTAATGGTCGGCTGTACGTTGTAGAGCCTGATGGCACTACGGTAAACCGATCGTTCGTCAACAATCAACAGGGTGTTCGTGATTTTAAGGCTTTTGGCACTGTAGCTGCATCCATACAAGCGCGGTCTGCGGAAGGTAAGATTACAGTCGATACTATTGACGCAAGCGGAGGTACATTTCTGATTTTGATTAACGCTTCCTCGGTTGGGGGCACAACGAATTATGCTGGAGGTACTACCACGTCAGAGCTTGCTGAAGATATCACTGACGTTATCAACGCCAGTAGCGATACGTATGTAGCTGCACACGCTGGAGATGATGTTTACATCAGGACGGTAAACCCAGGCGTTGAGGCTAATGGGTATGCCATCTCTATTGTCGATGGGTCGTCTACTAAGTATACTATTGAAAACATGGCGGGCGGTTCCGGTAGTGATCAGATTTATGACCCTCAAGATGGTTTTCGTTTCTTCATAAACGCTAACTTTGATTCTTCCGGATGTGCTGGGTGTGGTTCTAACGCCCCTGCTTTCGACCTGACAAACGCTGTCGAAATAACGGACTTTATCGTAACTCAGTCGCTACAGAACAATCCGTACACTGATACTATTACAATCAGTAGTGGTGTAGTCATTCCTTCACGCAAGGCTTCGGATATGACGTTCAGGGTTGCCGGAGAAGGTGCTGCTGCTGATAATCTCGACACGATAAACATTAGTGGGTCTTCTGACGGTGATAAGATACATTTGGTTGCTGCTAGCTCTGGAGCCGCGATTACGGTAAAGCATAACAACGGTAACATTAAGCTGGCTACGGGTGCTGATTTAGTCCTGACCAACCCTCAAGACCGCCTGACGTTACAGTGGGACTCTGAGGAGAACGAGTGGATGGAGCTATCTCGCGGTGGTTCGTCTACCATCGCTGCTGGAGCTGTCGATACTACTGAACTTGCCGCTGGAGCTGTAACAACAGCAAAGATTGACGCTCTTGCTGTAACATCTGCTGAGTTAGCTGCTGATGCTGTCACTACGGTAAAGATTGCTGACGATAACGTAACCACCGCAAAAATTGCGGATAATAATGTTACGGTAGCAAAAGTGGAGGACAGCCTGACGTATGAAGCGTTTGTTGTTCCGGTATCGTTTGAGACTGGAGAGCAGTGCGACAACAAGTGGAAAGCTCCCTTTGATTGCGCAGTTACAGATATTTACGCTATCGTTACGAAGGCTATCGCCGGAACGGATTCTGGCACGATAACCCCTAAGAACAACGCTGGGACAACAATGACTGGCGGAGTGATCACATTCTCCGCATCTGCTGCGTTGAATACGGCTCAGACGTCTACACCATCAGCAAACAACACGCTGTCAGACGGTGATGTTATGAGCCTAACCACAGCTAAGTCTACCGCTGGAGGTAAGGCCCTTGTAACTATTCATGTAACTAGGACGTAAGGTTTATGGCTATCGACATAGATAAGTTTAAGCGATTTGTAGACTTCATCTCTAATAAGAATGGCAGAGGAACGATAACCCCTCCTGACTTCAACTTAGCTGCTGAATCAGCACTGAAAGAGTGGACGATGAAGCAGTACAATAATGAGGAGGAGTATCAGCCAGGTCGTCCTATTCCTAGGTACGGATATGAGATGACCACTAAGATCACGGATAATCTCAGACACCTAAAAGAGGTTAGGGAGTTTGCCCCTGATGATGGCTCGATAGACGTTCCTAATGGCACCACTACGGACATCAATAAACAGGTGTGCCCAGCATACCTACACTTTAGCTCTATGAGGGCTGTCTATAAGGTGTATGAAGGAACTACCGATAATAACATCTGCGGTTATAGTCCCACTGATAAGGAGACACGTCCGGTAAAAGAATACGAGAACGACGTAAAGCTAGTGCGTGATGATGAGCTTGGAGATTATTTGGGGAGTAGTATTATCTATCCTTCTGTATCTGATCCGATCTGCACGTTATATTCGTCTACTGTTCAGATATTCCCGAAGAAGGGCATCCATCGTGTTAAGTTTACGTACCTCCGTCAACCTGACATCCCGAAATGGAGCTATATTGTTGTTAATAACCGCCCTGTGTATGACCCCTCTAATAGCGTTGATATCGACGCGCCAGAAGAAGCGTTCAACAAGATAGCTATGGGGGCATTGTCGTTCCTAGGTATCAGCATTAGGGAGCCTGAGTTAGTACAGTATTCGGAAGGGATGAAAAGCAAAGGAGTATGAGTCTATACGAGAACATTCATAAGAAGCGTAAGCGCATTGCTGCTGGATCAGGAGAGAAGATGCGTAAGGTTGGTCAGAAGGGAGCTCCTACTGATAAGGCTTTTAAGAAGGCCGCTAAGACGGCTAAGAAAAACAGGTCGTACAAGAAATGAAGATCAGGAAGACAACAAAGGGTAAGGGTCGTAATTTCAGGACTGTTGAGGAAGGCGCCGGAATGACTAAGAAGGGTGTCCGTGCTTATAGGCGTAAGAACCCAGGTTCTAAGCTGAAGACTGCCGTTACTGAGAAGAATCCTACTGGCAAACGCGCTGCCAGAAGAAAGTCTTTTTGTGCTCGTTCTAAGGGGTGGACTGGAGAGCGTGGTAAAGCGGCTCGTCGTAGGTGGCGATGCTAACGTCGAATAAACCCCATTGAAACGGTGTTTATTCAGATGTTGGCTGCAAGGCTGCAAAAAACAAAAATTTCAGTTAAGTTGATAACTTTGTACAAACAAATAATATGATTACAAAACAGTACATAGACGAACTCAAAAAAGAAGGAAATGGTGCTATTGGCGAGTTAGTCAAATCTCAAAATGACGGTAGCGGAATCGTCTATATACTTGAGAACTTAGGGTATCTGCCCAATGACTTTGACGGCAGCTGGTTGCCTGACCTGTTAGAGCATAAAAACAAACATGTTCGTCTTTGGGCAACCAAAACAATCGGGAAATTAAAGGACACGACCTACATACCACATTTGGAAAAGACTGCCTTAAATGACGAAGTGACGGAAATTAGACGAGAAGCCGTTTCGTCAATAGGCAGACAACGGTCTGAAAACGCGAAAGAAATACTTTACAAGATTCTTGGCGACACTGACCCAAAAATAGTATGTCAAGCAATTAGAGCCTTATTAGTATTTAAAGGCAAAAAAGAAGTTGACGAAAAACTCAAGTCACTTATTAATCATGAAAATGAAATGGTGACAAAAGTTATTTACAAGGAGTATTTCGCAAAATCAAACGAGAAAACGTCTGAACAACCGCATACTGAATCTTACGATTTTTTAAAAAATGTAGTTGTCAATGATGATGTTCGTGAGGTTCTTAAACTCATTCCTGATGAAAGTTTTCATTTAACCTTCACCTCCCCTCCATATTACAATGCACGAGACTACTCTATTTACCCAAGCTATCAGGCGTACTTAGACTTTTTAGAAGAAGTTTTTCAACTGACTTACAACAAGACCAAAGAGGGACGCTTTCTCATTGTAAACACTTCGCCAATCATAATCCCAAGGATTAGCCGACAACATTCTTCTAAACGTTATCCTATTCCTTTTGACATTCATCATTTCCTAGTTCAAATGGGGTGGGAGTTCATTGATGATATTGTTTGGGTAAAGCCTGAAGCAAGTGTTAAGAACAGAGTTGGCGGATTCATGCAGCATAGAAAGCCACTTGGATATAAACCAAATGCTGTGACTGAATATTTAATGGTTTATCGCAAGCAAACATCCAAACTCCTTGATTGGAACATTCGACAATATGACAGGGAAACAGTTGAAGAAAGTAAAGTTAAAGGTGATTTTGAGTCAACAAACGCTTGGCACATAGACCCGACATTCAATAAAGTTCATTCTGCTGTATTTCCTATTGAACTCTGCAAAAGAGTTATTGAGTACTATAGCTACAAAGGAGATTTGGTATTTGACCCATTTGGAGGCAGCGGAACCTTTGGACGAACGGCCAAAAGTATGGACAGGCACTTTTTCCTTACAGAACAAGAACCCAAATACTTTGAATACATGAAAACACATTTTAAAAACGATAGCTTATTCAAAGAGAGAAAGACACAGTTTTTATCATTGAAAGAGTTTAATAAGACAATCAACAAATGACACTAACGGAACAAGTAGCAAAGAACATTATCAAAAAACTCCTTAATGGAGCAGATTATAGAATAGAGGTTGTAACTCTAATAAATGCTGAGTTTCTTCAATTTGCCATTGACTTTTTCAAACAAATTGTTAACGCCAAACTGAACAATCAAGAAATAGATGTTGATTGGTACAAGAAAGCATTCCTTCTTGACCCAAGCCTTTCCAAAGAGGAAATTGCAATCAATTCAGGTCTAAACATGAAAACCATTAGCAACATGTTTAATTCAACCAAGAAGGAAGTAGTAATTGATGCCTCAAATGACCATTATGAAACTCTTTACAATTCAATAAAGGAGCTTGTAGAATCGGAAAATGAACTTGACCTGACATTAACCATCAAGCTAAAAGGAGTTTCAGTTGATTTGAACGTAAGCGAAAGCCTAATTGTAATAAACACATTAGCAGTTAAGCGAGCAGCTTTAAGGGGTGGACTTTGGAGTACAGCCGGAAAAAGAGTAGAAAAACCATTAATGCAAACCCTTTGTAAACTTTATCAAGTTCCTGCCAGCAATTATAAATCAGTAATGATTGGCAGCACAACTGATGAAGCATTTGAAAGGGAAATTGACTTCTACTTACTGCATGACGGAACTGAATATAAATGTGAAGTAAAGCTAATGGGTAAAGGAAATCCAGAAAGTGCAGACGCTGTAATAGCAAGGGACAGCAAAGTATTTGTTGCAGACAAACTTTCAGATACTAATAAGGCTCAACTTGACAGTTTAAATATTGAGTGGGTTGAACTTCGAAACTCTCATGGCTTTAGACGTTTTAAGACCGTTTTGGAAAATTTAGATATTCCGCATACCGACTATAGTGACGACAATATTGATGAAGATGTGACTGAAATTTTTAACGAAATATTTGAATAAAAAAAGCCCTGCAGCCAACAAAGTATAAAAGCAATGGCGGCAGACAAGTAAAAAGAAAGTTTAGTGCTTAAACAAAACATGGTGGCGGTGGACAGGAAAGTATCTTGAAAACCGCCACTGCTTTTATACAGAACCGTTAGCCTTAAAGCCTACGGTGATGGGCCACTTCAGCTTTCCACTGATAAGAATTGGAGGATGTTCCCACATTTAGAGGGCTTTGGTAAGAATGAGATCTCCGACCCTCACGAAATAGAATCAATTTTTAACAGTGAAGCTTTTGCTGAGTTTGGTAAGATGAATGTAATGCCGCTGATATACGATGAAAAAAAGAAGCGCTGCAATATTTTAATCTACGACTCTGAAAAAGCAATGTTAAACACTCATAAAATTGTGAAAAATATCGCTGGTCGTGGTCGAAAGCACCCTGTATATGTATTCATTGACAAAGAAGATAACTACATAGCTGAAGTAAGATATGGTAATGCTACAGCTAATGCTCTTCAAAGAGGTCTTTGGACGCACACTAAGAATGCTTTACCATACTTTGAT
>Ga0180438_10002143_pt1 | contig 33156 bp, 50 predicted proteins | sample SS_ome_12_FD_132455 | JGI IMG/M metagenome (GOLD analysis project Ga0180438, IMG submission 132455) | Hypersaline lake sediment archaeal communities from the Salton Sea, California, USA - SS_3_D_2 metaG | ecosystem: Environmental > Aquatic > Non-marine Saline and Alkaline > Hypersaline >... | reverse complement strand
TCTTTCCTTTCATGACCGCGAAATGGAATATTGGGGTATTCTCTAAAAATATGTTTGATAAAATCAAAAAATGGGCAATCAGGCATCAGGTTTGTCTGCTGACTGTTTTGGTGATTTTTTACATTGCATCACTGTTGATTTATACACTTTCACAACTAATGGACACTTGATCATGGCTGGACGCAAACCAACACCAACTGCTTTGAAGGTTATCAGGGGCAATCCCGGCAAACGTCCATTGAACAAAGATGAACCACAACCACAGGTTGCTGTGAATATCAGACCACCAACATGGTTGACCAAGGAAGCAAAGAAACACTGGAAGGTGGTCAGCAAACAACTATCTGATGTTGGGATCCTGACAGATTTAGATAAACATGCCTTGACCATGTATTGTGAAGAATATGCAAGATGGCGTGATGCACTGCAGAAAATGAAGGATCAGGAAGTCATTGAAACAGACAAAGGCAATGAAATTCAGTCCCCATGGGTAGGAATTGCAAACAAGGCATTTGATCACATGTTGAAAATCATGTCTGAATTTGGAATGACACCATCATCAAGGTCAAGATTGACTGTCCAGCCAAAAGAAGATTTTGATCCAATGGAAGAATTCTTGAAAAGGAACAATGCCTGAATCCCTTCACACTGCAGAACAGTATGTTGAAGATGTCCTGTCAGGGAAGATCCTTGCAGGTGAATACATCATTCAGGCCTGCCAAAGACACAAGGATGATATTGCAACGGGACATGAAAGGGGCATTGTCCATGATCCTGAATCAGCACAACATGCCATTGATTTTTTCCAGTTCCTGCATCACAGCAAGGGGGAATGGGCAGGTGAAGTTTTCGAGTTGTCCCCATGGCAGGAATTTATTCTGTGGTCCTTGTTTGGTTGGAAAAGGGAAGATGGTTTAAGAAGATTCAGGACCGCATATGTTGAAGTTCCCCGCAAAAATGGAAAATCAACCTTTGCGTCAGGGATTGGTTTATACATGTTCTTCGCTGATGGTGAACCTGGCGCGGAAGTATTCACAGCAGCAACCAAAAGGGATCAGGCAAGGATCACCCATGGTGAAGCAGAAAGGATGGTGAAGGCATCCCCAATGCTGAAATCAAGGATTGGCATTGTTAGGGACAACCTTCATGTTGTGGATACCGCATCAAAGTTTATGCCACTTGGAGCAGATGCAGACACCATGGATGGATTGAATGTGCATGGTGCAATTCTTGATGAAGTTCATGCGATGAAAAACAGGTTGGTTGTTGATGTCATGGAAACGGCAACAGGTGCAAGAAGGCAACCACTAATATTTGAAATCACTACAGCAGGGCATGACAGACTTTCTGTATGTTGGGAACATCATGATTATGTGATCAAGATCCTTGAAGGCAGTCTTCAGGATGACACCTTTTTTGGGTATATTGCCGCCATTGATGAAGATGATGATTGGACAGATCCTGCAGTTTGGGCAAAGGCAAATCCAAATTGGGGTATCAGTGCAAAGGCAGATGATATTGAAAGGAAGGCAACCAAGGCAAAGGAAATCATCACTGCACAAAATAACTTTCTTAGATTACATCTGAATGTCTGGACAGAGCAGGAAACAAGATGGTTGGACATGTTGAAATGGAATGAATGCCCAACAAATTCATCACTTGCCATTTTAAGGGGGAAAAGGTGTTTTGTTGGATTGGACCTTTCAACAAAAATTGATATGACTGCAGCAGCATTCCTTGTGCCCCCTGCTGAAAGCAAGGGGATCTGGCATCTGCTGATGAAATACTACATGCCCAAAGACAACATCAGGGACAGGGTAAACCGCGACCGGATCCCATATGATGCATGGGTTCAGCAAGGATATGTATCAGCAACACCCGGTAATGTCATAGATTACAATTATATTCGGCAAGATATAGCAAAGATGGCAGAAGAACTGAATATTCATGAAATAGGTTTTGATCCTTGGAATGCTACACAGACAGGTGTTCAGTTGCAGGAAGATGGATTTCAGGTTGTTGAAATGCGTCAAGGACATAAAACCATGGCAGAACCAACCAAGGAACTTGAAGCACTGGTGAAGTCTGCCAGGTTGGACCATGGCGGGTGTCCTGTTCTTCGATGGATGGCAAGTAATGTTGTGGTCAGGGAAGATTCAAATTTGAACTTCATGCCTGACAAATCCAAATCATCTGAAAAGATTGATGGCATTGTTGCATTGCTGATGGCATTAGGCAGGGCAATCATCACCATTGAATCTGAATCAGTCTATTCAACACAAGGCATCATGATGGTGGGTTAAATGGAAAAAAGAAGGGGAATCCAGATTTTAAATGCACCAGTGACAGAACTGCCTGATCCAAAAAGGCAGATTGACACTCTTTGGTTGCCAAGAAGGACATCTTCAGGTGTCAGGGTTACACCTGAAACTGCACTTGAATTTTCCCCTGTATGGTCTGCTGTCAGGGTGATTTCAGAAACTGTTGCATCCCTTGGATGGAAGGTTTTTGAAAAGAAGGATGGTGGTGGAAAGACTGAAATCACTGAAACACCAACTGCCAAAGTTCTGAAGAATCCCTGTCCTGAAATGACACCTTTCACCTTTAGGGAAACAGTAACGGCATGGTGTCTGCTTTGGGGCAATGGGTATGCAGAAATAGAAAGAGATCTTATAGGCAGGCCAATGTGGTTATGGCCCATATCACCAGACAGGATGGAAATCACAAGGGACACAGGAAATAATCTGATCTATGTTGTTCATAATGATGATGGAAGTGTCACACCAATACCTGCATCTGACATGTTTCACCTGAAGGGCATGGGGACAGGTCTGGTTGGATATTCTGTCATTGGGTTTGCTGCCAGATCAATTGGCCTTGGTATTGCTGCAGAAGAATTTGGATCCAACTTCTTTGGCAATGGTGCAAGTCTTGGTGGTGTCCTGAAATATCCAAACAAACTGGATGATGATGCCAGAAAGAATTTAAGGGATTCATGGGCAAATATGTATTCAGGTCCATACAACACAGGCAAGACTGCAATTCTTGAACAGGGTTTAGAATACCATCAGATTGGTATTCCACCCGATGATGCACAGTTTTTGGAAACTCGAAAGTTTCAGATTTCCGATGTTGCAAGATGGTTCAGGGTTCCGCCACACAAACTGGCAGATCTTGAACGTGCAACTTTCAGCAACATTGAAGAACAGAACATTGATTTCACCACTGACACTATTGTTCCATGGGCAATGCGATGGGAGCAGGAAGGGGACCGCAAACTACTTGGAAGACAGAACAGGGTAAAACAATATACAAAACTGAACCTGAATAGTCTTTTAAGGGGTGCCCTTGACAAACGTTATGATGCCTATACAAAGGGCAGGCAATGGGGTTGGTTGTCTGCAAATGATGTCAGGGAATTTGAAGATCTTGACCCACTGCCTGCAGACCAAGGGGATGTTTACCTGTCACCAACAAACATGACACCAACTGAAAAGTTGGGTGAAGAACCTGAACCTGTTGTTCAGCAGTTCCAGCAACCTGGCGGGGAAGATGAAGATCAGGAAGAAGGACAGCAACCAAACCCTGACATGATGCGGAATATATACATCAGCCTTATTAATGACAGCATGAAAAGATGTCTTTCAAGGGAATCGAATCACGCAAAAAGGGCACCAAAGAAAATCACAACATCACAGGAATTCAGGGATCACATGGCAGCATTTTATGTAAAACATGAAAAATATGTTGTTGATGCCTTGGTTCCAATTGCTGAATCAATGTCTGCATTTGCTGGTGTAGACAGCAAAGATGAAAACGTGATTGGTCATTTCAATTCAGTATTATTCGGCATTGCCAAGAAACACTGCATTGATTCATGTGATGAATTGGTTGATGCCTTTGATGATGGGAACCTGAAAAGTTTCTACACCATGGCGGAAGATGTTTGGCCGCTTGAAATAGCAAATGACATTTTCAAGGATTTTGCATTGACAATCGCAAGGGTGAAATGATGAATAAACTTCAAATGAATGCAAGGGGCAAGAAGGGTGAAATTCTGCTGTATGGTGATATTGGTGAAGGGTTCTTCACTGATGGGATCACTGCAAAGGATTTCATTGGAAACCTGAATGCCATGGGCAATGTCAGTGAAATAGATATAAGGGTGAATTCTCCGGGTGGTGATGTCTTTGAAGGGTTCAGCATTTACAATGCACTGATCAGGCATCCTGCAAAAATAAATGTTCATGTTGATGGGTTGGCAGCATCAATTGCCAGCATCATTGCCATGTCTGGTGACAGCATCAACATCAGTGATAATGGAATGATGATGATTCATGAACCTTGGTCCATGGCAGTTGGTGATGCTGATGAATTCAGGGCAAAGGCACAGACACTGGATAAAATGCGCGAAAACCTTCTTGCAACATACGTCAGCAGGACTGGTGGTGACAGGGATGCAATCAGTGGATTGATGAAGGCAGAAACTTGGATGACTGCAGAAGAAGCAGTTTCAAGGGGGTTTGCTGATTTCAAGGTTGAATCAGAAATGATGGCAGCAAGTCTGAATTTATCAATTTATGGATTCAAGCATACCCCTGAAAAGTATAAAGTTAAGGGGACACCAAACCTTGACAGTGCAAGGGATGCATTCAAGGGACTTGAAGAAAGATTTAACTTGAAGTAAATTCACCCTATAGGTTCAGGTTTGCTTGCAGGCCTGAAAACAACTGCAGGGTTTCACATGTCAAACCATGCGAGTTGCAAATCCCCAAAGGGGGGTATGTGACCGCATGGTTTTTTTATGCGGGAAACTTTTAAATTAATTGAGGATTTTTCACATGAATATTGAAGAACTTCAGGCAAGACTGCAGGAACTGCATTCTGATATGCAGGCAATGCAGGCAACTGCCGATGCTGAAAAACGTGATTTCACTGATGATGAAACCAGTGATTTCAAGGCAATGGTTGCTGAATTTGAAAAAATTGAAGGTGAAATTGTACGGAAAAACACTATTGCTGCAATGTCACAGAAACTTGAAAATGGTGTTGGACGGCAGACACAGCCTGACCTGAACAACCCTGATGCAGACAAACCTGCTGCAACTTCTGTTTCTGGTGGTTATCCTGCAGGGGCTGCAGACCGCAACAAATGGGGGTGGCGAACCCTTGGTGAATTTGCTGCAGCAGTCCATCACGCCGGTCAGCAGGGGGTTGCACCTGATCCACGTTTGATGAATGCACCAACCACATCTGCCAATGAAAACACAGGTGCCGATGGTGGTTACACTGTGCCCCCTGACTTCAGGACCAGCATCATGAAGAAGGTTCAGGGTGAAGATTCCCTTCTTTCCCGAACAGATCAGATGACTGTTTCAGGAAATAACCTGACCATGCCGAAAGATGAAACTACCCCATGGGGTTCATCTGGTGTTCAGGCATATTGGGAAGGTGAAGGTGATCAACTGAATCAGTCCAAACCTGTTCTTGGTGAACAGAATGTCAGGCTGAACAAACTGACTGCCCTTGTACCTGTCACTGATGAATTGCTTGCAGATTCACCTGCAATGTCTTCCTACCTGAACGCCAAGGTTCCTGAAGTCTTTGACAGCAAGTTGAACCTGGCGATTGTGCAGGGCAGTGGTGTTGGTCGGCCAAAAGGCATCCTGAATGGTGGTGATCTGATTACTGTTGCCAAGGAATCTGGTCAGGCTGCAGATACCCTGATTCACCAGAACATTGTCAACATGTGGGCAAGGATGTATGCACCATCCCGAAGAAATGCAATCTGGCTGATCAATCAGGACATTGAACCACAGTTGAACCTGATGTCATTCAAGAACACTGATGCTGCAGGACCGGCATACCTTCCACCCGGTGGATTGTCTTCTTCCCCATATGGAACACTGATGGGCAGGCCTGTTGTACCAACAGAAGCATGTGAAACCCTTGGTGACAAGGGTGACATCATCCTTTCTGACATGTCACAGTATCTGACCATCATGAAGACTGGTGGTATTCGGTCAGATGTCAGTATTCACCTGTGGTTTGATTATGACACTACTGCATTCCGGTTTATTTTCAGGGTTGCAGGTCAACCACATTTCAACACAACCATTGCAAAACGTGCAGGCAGCAATACCCTTGCACACTTTGTGACATTGGCCGCAAGGGCATAAGGGGGTAATATCATGATCTTGAATCAGAAAGGCAGTGAAACTGCTGCAGTAGTTGGAACCATTGACCCTGATGTCCTGACTGCTACTGCACATACTTCAGATTGGGTCAGCATGGCAGACTTTGAACGGATTTCTGCCATAGTGATGGCAGGAACCCTTGGATCTTCTGCCACACTTGATGCCAAACTGCAGCAGGCAACTGATGCCAGTGGAACTGATGCAAAGGACATCAGTGGAAAGGCAATTACACAGTTGACACAGGCAGGCAGTGACAGTGACAAGCAGGCAATCATCAATTGTTCTGCAGAAGAACTGGATCTTGAAAATGACTTCACACATGTTGCCTTGGTCATTACTGTTGCAACTGCAAGCAGTGATGGTGCAGGACTGATCATGGGATTCAATCCCCGTCAAGGTCCAGCATCTGACAATGACATTGCATCTGTTGATGAAATTGTCTAAGACTCCTCCGTAGTGGTGTAGCAACTTGGCAGGGGGGAAACCCCCTGCCCTTTTTAAATTATGGTTACACAAACTTTATACAAAGAACCGGGTTGGTCTGAAATTGCAGGCCTGACATCTGATGGTGCAAAAAGAACTGCTGACCATTGTTCATCAATTCATTTTGATGATTTAAGATTTCCAGCAACTGCAATCAACCCGCCAGGTTCAGCATCAGATCCTGACTTTGATACCATCAGGGGTGGTTGGTTGTTTGCTGATGGTTCCACTGAACTTCTTTTCATTCTTGGTCAACTGCCACACAACTACAATGAAGGATCAACACTGCATCCACATATTCATTGGGTACAGGAAAATTCAGGTGATGTCCTGTGGCAACTTGATTTTAAATGGTTCAACAATGGTGCAGAATATCCTGCAGACTTCACAACACTTCAAACAGTCAAAAAAGTGTTTAATTATTCTTCAGGCAGTCTTTCACAAATTTCAGCATTTCAACCAATCACAGGTGAAGGCATGGGGATCAGTTCCATGTTTGCCATGAAACTTTCAAGGATTGGTGGTGATGCTGCAGACACATATACTGGTGATGCCCTAATGATGGAATTTGATTTTCATTATGAAATTGATGGGCATGGTTCAGAAAGAGAGTATTTAAAGGAAGCATAAAATGATCAAGCAAAAAATCACATTCACAGATGATGTTGAAGTATTGGATCATGAAGACAAGGTTGAACAGTCTTTCAAGAAAGGTGAAACAGTAGATCTGCCAGCACCATCTGCACAAAGATGGATCAGGCGTGAAAAGGCAAAACTTGCTGCAAAACGTGGAAGACCTGCAAAAACTACCGATGAATCTGGCACTGCAGAAGACCAGTCCAAGTGATTGGTTAAATTCAAGACCATGGCAGGATGGAACTGCTGTCTGCATTGGCGGTGGTCCTTCCCTTGATCATGCACAGATTGCACATGCTCACAGATTTGATTTTGTGATTGCAGTCAATGATGCCTATACACTATTTCCAACTGCTGATGTCCTGTATGCCTGTGACCTGAAATGGTGGGATTGGCATCACAGGGAAACCAGTGATTTTGCAGGATTGAAAATCACCATTGATGCAGAAGCAGCAAGCAGGTTCCCTGACCTTATTTTGATGAAGGGTGAAGCAGAAACAGGATTGTCAATCACACCCGGCATTCTGCATCAGGGGCAAAACAGTGGTTATCAGGCATTGAACCTTGCAACCTTGCTTGGTGCAAATAGGGTGATCCTGATTGGATATGACATGAAGTTTGCTGACAATGGATGTTCACACTGGTTTGGTGATCACCCTGATAAAATCAGAACAGGATCATATGAACCATGGATGATGAACTTTTCAACTGCAGCAAGTCATGCAAAATTGCTTGGAATTGATGTCATCAATGCATCAAGGGAAACGGCAATGACCTGTTTCAAACGTCAGCAGATTGAAGACATAGAATGAATGCAATTGAACATAGTGCCTTTGAACCCTGCAATGTGAACACACCCTGTGGATTGTGTTTCAACAACATTGTCATTCCCGGTCATCAACTTGTTTTTATGGTGATTCCTAAGTGTGCAAGTCAGTCCCTGTTGGAAGTTGCAAGGGGTTTTGGACTGCCATTTGAATACAGAAGCAATCAATGGGTTGACATCAATGCTTCTGATTTTATGAAAATCACAGTTGTCAGGAATCCTTTTGACAGACTTGTTTCATGCTGGAAACAGAAGATTGTTGAAGGTTATCACAGGACATGGCAACTGTATGGATTCAAGGCAGGCATGGATTTCAAATCATTTGCAAGTGTTGTCTGTGATGTGCCATATAGTCAGGCAGACAAGCATTTCAGACCATATTCATGTGACCTGATTGATGAACATGGAAAGCAAAGGTTTGATGCACTTGTAAAACTTGAACATCTGCCACATTCATGGCATCACATTTCAGGACTTCTTGAGAAAAGGAAAGGTTTCAAAATGCCTGTTCTACCAGTCAAGAACAGGACAACACATATGGATTATTGGAAATATTATGATGATCAGTTGATTTCTGATGTGTCTGTATACTACAGGCATGACCTTGAACCTTTTGATTATGAGTTTGAAATATGTCACTGACACAAATTACAGCACCAACAGGCAATTCAATTTCCTTGTCAGATGCAAAGGACCACATCAGACTTGAAATTGATGATGATGATGCACTCATTCAATCAATGATTGAATCAGTTGAACATCTTGCAGAAACCTTCACTAGAAGACAGTTAATCACTGCAACATATGACTATAAAATTGACAGGTTTGCATCTGTCATCAAGATTCCAAAACCACCACTGCAGTCAGTCACATCAATCAAATACATTGACACTGATGGAAATGAACAAACAGTTGATTCATCTGTTTATGATGTTGACACTGACAGTCAACCTGGCAGGGTGATCCTTGATCCTGATCAGGTTTGGCCTGACACAAGAAAACAGTTGCAGGCAGTTACAATCAGGTTTGTCTGTGGTTATGCAGACTCAGGTTCATCACCTGCAGAAATAAATGACAATGTTCCTGAAGTCATCAAAAGATGGATGTTGATTCAGATTGCAAACCTGTATGAAAACCGGGAAGAATATATTGTTGGCACCATTGCGGCAAAGATGCCATTTGCAGACAGGTTGATTGAATCCCTGTCAATACCGGAATTCTTCTAATGAGGTCAGGCAGATTACGCCACAGGCTGCAGGTTCAGTCCCTGACTGAAGAACAGGATGTTTATGGACAACCAATCAAATCATGGTCAGCATTCAAGACAGTTTGGGGATCCATTGAACATGTCAAAGGCAGTGAAATACATATTGCCAATCAGTATAAAGCAGAAGTGACAACCAAGATCAGGATCAGGAACCTTGAAGGCATACAGGCAAAAATGAGGATCCTTCACAGTGGCAAAATTTACAACATTGAATTCATCAATCCTGTCCATGAAATCAGGAATGAAATGGAACTGATGTGTTCAGAAGGCGTAAATGATGGCTGATGTTGTCAAGATTGAAGGTCTTGGTGAAATCAGTGCAAGACTGAAAAAACTGCCTGAACAGGTAGAAAGAAGGGTTCTGACTTCTGCAATGAGAAAAGCAGGGACAGTCATTGAAGACATTGCAAGGGATAATGCCCTTTCCATGTTTCAGGGTGAAGGATTCATGGCAGATCACATTGGCACAAGGGGCAAGAAAAGAAAACATCTTGGTCCCGGTATTGGTGGTGGTGCCTATGTTGCTGTGCTGTCAGATGTGAAGGAAGGTGGATTGAAGCAGGTGAAGAAACTGACAGGGCAGAAGGTTGCAGCAAGGAGCAAGTTTGGCATCAGGCATATATTTGCACAAGACAAGGCAACAAGAAGGGCATCAACAAACAAGACTGGTCTGACAGGGTTCAAGGGTGGTCCTGCTTTTTATTGGCGTTTTCTGGAATTTGGAACATCCAAAATGCCTGCAAGACCTTTCATGCGACCAGCAGCACAGGCAGGATCTGGAAGGGCATCAGCAGTTGCAATAGAAGAAATGAAGAAAGGAATAGAAAGGGTTGCAAAGAAACTTGCAAAAAGGAAATGAAACATTTCATTTTATACATCATGATATTTGGCATTGCTAACTTTGACCCTGCAGGGTGGGATGATTCCACTGAAGATGGACCAGATCATTGGTCTGAATTCGGGGATGTTGGGTATTTCTCCAGAATTTCTATAAATGAAACATCATTGATTGGCACCTTTGATGGAACTGACATCAAGCATGGTGACAGGGTTCATATGTTCCTGAATGTTTTTGGAATATGGGAAACCCTTTCATTAAAGGTGCAAATAGGGGAAGGTGAATCAACCACACAGATCATCACTGCTGATGGTGTATATGAATTTGTTGCAGTTGCTGACTTTACCAACAGAACTGATTTCAGGATCACTGACACAGGACCAGAGGCATTTGGTGATGGTCAGGTTTCAATCAATAAAATATGGGTGGAAAAGATGTCTAGTGCAGAACTGTATTCAGACCTGATTTCCTTTGCCGGTCTTCAGGCATTGCTTGGTAATGGTGATTCACCTGAAACCTATAGGGTGTATCCATCTGTGGCACCACAGGGGGTTGAAACACCCTATCTGATATATCAACTTGTTTCAGGCAATCGCCAGGTTCCATTGACTGATGCGGGTGGAACAGGTGTTGAAAACAATTTATACCAGTTGTCTGCCTTTGGAAATACACTTGAAATTGTTGATGATGTAGCAGAGCAGGCAAGGTTGGCATTGGCAGATTCATCAGCCAATGAATATGTACCCATCAACAAACGTGAATGGTATGAAACAGAAACACGTTTGTTTGTTGTTCAATATGATTTTTCACAGTGGTTCACATAGAAGGGGGTTTTAAACATGTCATCTGATGCATTGAAATCACAGGGTATGACGTTTGCAAGGGGTGATGCAGATTCACCTGAAGTGTTCACGGCAATTGCTGAAATCACCAGTATCAGTGGTCCCGGTGGAACAGCAGCAGAAATTGACCAGTCTGACCTTGACAGCACTGCAAAGGAAGTCAGGCCGGGATTGCCGGACAATGGAAATGTCACACTTGGTCTTGCATACATCCCGAAGAATACAGGGCATAACCAGTTACGTCTTGACAGGGAAAACCAAACCCTGCACAACTTCAGGATCACTTTCACAGATGCATCACCTGCAACTACATGGACATTTGCAGGGTATGTGATGGGTTTGGAAATCAACAATGAAGTTGATGAAATCACAAGGGGCACTGTCACAATTCGCGTGAATGGTGCGGTAACTCAGGCCTGATGAATATCAAGGATCAGATCCTTCAGGCAGAAGACCTGAATAGACACAAGGAACATGTTCCTGAATGGGATGTTGATGTGTGGATCAGTGAACTGTCTGCAGCAGGTGCAGAAGCATATGCCATGCAACTTTCAAGTGACAGGAAAGATGGCAAATTGAAGATGGATAACTTCATGTGTGCATTGCTTGTCTGCTGTCTGGTTGATGAATCAGGGAAAAGGATATTCACTGATTCTGATGATGTCATCAGACTTGCTGAAAAAAATGGTGAAGTCATTACAAGACTTTATTCAATCGCTGAAGACATGAACGGGATGAATGCTGATGATGCAGAAGAACAAAAAAAAAGTTAAAGGCATCAGACCTGCAAAGATTCAAGTTTAGACTTTCAATTGAACTTGGATTCATTCACCCTGATGTGATGATGCAATGCATGACATCAAGACAATTCTTTGAATGGTATAATTATGCACATCTTGAAGTGATTGGAAATCCTGCATTCTTTGAATCACCTGATCAGAAACTGAAAAGGGAAAAGGCAGAATTTGAAGAAGGTATGAAAAGACTTATGCAGGCACAAAGGGGATAAAAAATGGCAGGTTTAGGAAGACTGGTCATTGACCTTGATGCAAGGATCACACGTTTTGAACGTGCAATGTCACGCGCTGAACGTATGACCCAAAAAAAAATGCGCCGGATAAAGGGCATAGCATCAAAGGCAGCAGGTTCAATTGGTGCCATCCTTGGCACTGCCCTTGGTGCTGGTTTGTTGCGGGGAAGTAAGCAGGCAGCAGATGCCCTTTCCAATATTTCTGATCAGGCAGACAAACTTGGATTGACAACAGACAAGTTGCAGACACTAAGATTTGCTGCAGAACAGGCAGGTGTTGGTGTCAAATCATTTGATGTTGGGTTTCAAAGATTCACAAGAAGGGTTGCAGATGCTGCAGCAGGGAACAAACAACTTGCAGCAACATTTGACCAGTTCAACATAAAACTTTCAGATGGTGAAGGCAGGCTGAAAACCAATGTTGATCTGTTCTATGAATTTAGTGATGCAATCGCCAGGTCAGATGATCAGGGCAAGCGGATCCTGAAAACCTTTCAGTTGTTTGACACTGAAGGCGTAGATCTTGTCAGACTGTTGCAGCAGGGAAGTTCTGCAATCAAGCAATTTGAATCTGATGCTGAATCCATGGGTGCTGTCATCAACAGCAGTGTCATCAGGGAAGCAGACAAGGCATCAAAACAACTTGCTGCAATGTCAAGGGTTGTCAGTGCAATCACAACACCTGCAATGGCACAACTTGCACCTGTGATGGTTGACCTTGCAAGGGCATTTGCTATTGCGGCAAATTGGGTTTCAAAGTTCTTTGATTATTTCAGGGACACTTCACAGAAACAGAACATTCAAGGTCTTGAACAAAGACTGACTGAACTTCAGGAAAGAGCAGTCAAACTTGGCACTGCACTTCAGGATACTGGAAATCTTAGAGGTGGTCAGATTGCCAAAATGAGAAGAAGGTATTCTGATTTAAGGGATGAAATTGATTCAGTAATTGCAAGACTGAAAGAATTAAGGGGTGATGGGTCTGGTGGTGTTCCCCCTATAGGTGGCACACCTGATGAACAGAAAGGGACTGTTGATGCATGGAAGTCAATCAGGACTGCAATGATCAGACAGCAGGAAATCTTGCAGGCACAGGTTCAGGGACAGAAGGACTATATCAACCTGACGGCAAGAAGACTGCAGATTGAACATGCTGTTGCAGATGCATCTGAAAGACTTGGCAGAAGTTTGACCAATCATGAAAAGGAATTCATCAGGGTTTCATTGGAGACACAGCAGAAATACCAAGACATTCTTGATAAACGGGCACAGGCTGCAAAGGAAAAGGTTGATCAGTTTGAACAGTTTGGTATTCAGATGGCAAGAAACATGCAATCTGTTTTTGCTGACTATCTGTTCAATCCATTTGAAGGCAGTCTGAATGATATGCTCACTTCCTTCAGTGACATGATCAGGAAAATGGTTGCACAGATTGCAGCAGAAAAATTGCTTTCAGGTCTTGCAGGATCCTTTGCCGGTGGTGGTTTTGCTTCCAACCTGGCGGGTTTCTTTCAAGGTCCAAGGAAACTTGCTGCAGGTGGCAATGTTGCTGCAGGTGAATCTGTCATTGTTGGTGATGGTGGTGAACCTGAATTATTCACACCTTCAGTTGCAGGGACTGTGACACCCATGTCACAGATGGGTGGTTTGAACATGACCATCAACATTCAGGGTGATGATGTGGCAAGGGCAGGAAGAACAGGAAACCAATTAGGTTTGGATATTGGCAGGGGTTTCAACCTTGCACAAAGAAGGAATGGATAAATGGCATTTCTTGAAACTCCAAGATTCCCAACATATGTGGCATTGGGGACAGGTGGTGGTCCTGAATATGCCACCAGTATTGTTGAAGTCAATTCAGGCAGGGAACTAAGAAAACAAAGGTGGTCAATACCAAGGCACAGGTTTCAGGTTGGTGTTGGTGCCAAAGGTTCAACAGAACTTGACACACTAAGGGAATTTCATCATGCCTGCCTTGGCAGGTTCCATGGTTTCCGATACAAGGACCATAATGATTGGAAGTCTACACAGAACATGGTTGATTCTGTATCAGACACTGACCAGACACTTGGAACAGGGGACAGTTCTGCTGCCACAGAATATCAACTGATAAAGACATACACAGTTGGTTCACTGTCACTGGTCAGGACAATCACAAAACCCGTTTCAGGGACTGTTGTTGTTTCCCTTGATGATGTGTCACAGGCATCAGGTTGGAGTGTAGACACAACCACAGGCATCATCACTTTCACTTCTGCTCCCGGTATAGGTGTGGTGGTGAAGGCAGGATTTGAATTTGATGTTCCTGTCAGGTTTGAATCTGATTCATTGACTGTTCAACAGATTTCACCCGGTGTTGAAATGGCAACTGTTGGATTGATTGAATTGCTGGAAGAATAATGCCAAAGACAATCCCTGCTGCAATACAGACTGACCTTGATTCTGGTCAGGTCACACTTGCCACATGCATCAAAATTGTAACTGTTGCCTGCCCTTCAGGAAGCAGCAGCACCTATGGTCTGACTGAATGGCAGGAAAATATTGAATATGATTCTGTCACATACAGGACATTGGGTGGTTTTACACAGTCAGAAGTACAGTCATCAGCACAGAACAATGTTGATAACAGTGAATTTACAGGTTACTTCCACACCACTGGCATTGATTTTGATGATGTCAGGCATGGTGTTTTCGACAATGCAGAAGTCACTGTTTTTCAGATCAACCCTGAATCCATATCAGATGGGATCATCAATGAAGAAAAGGGCAATCTTGGTCAGGTGTCCTTGTCAGATGTTGCCTTCACTGCAGAAGTCAGGGGGTTGTTTCAAAGACTTCAACAGACCATTGGTGAATTGATCAGCAAACCATGCCGCGCAACCTTTGGGGATTCTAGGTGTAAATACCCAACATCAGGGGACACATGGCAGGCATCAACATCCTATACAGCATCTGAAACATATGATGCAGGTGTTGGTGATTTTGTCTATCCAACCACAACAACACGTTTTTGGTATAGGTGTATTCAGTCAGGCACATCAGGTGGTACGCAACCAACCTGGCCAACTGTTATTGGTGACACAGTGGCAGATGGTGGTTGCATATGGAAATGTGAATACAGATCTGCTGCAGCAACAATTGTCCTTTCACCAATCACTGATGGAAGAACCTTCAACACAGGGTTGACACTTTGGCCTGATAACCATTTTCAAGGTGGAACCCTGACATTTTCATCAGGGCAGAATGTTGGTTTCTGTGGTGAAATAAAATCTTCAACATCAGCAGGTGTGATCACAATGCAGAAGGCATTTCCATTTGTTCCAAATATTGTTGATGCCTTTACTGTTGTTGCAGGCTGCAACAAGGACATCAGTGATGATTGCCTTGACAGGTGGAACAATACAAAGAACTTCAGGGGTGAACCATACACACCCGGTCAGGATAAGGTCAACCAGACACCAAAGGTGAAATAGATGGGATTATTAGGAACAGGCACAGGTGCTGCATTAGGTGCCGTTATTGGTTCCTTTATACCGGGTGTTGGTTGGGCACTTGGTTTCAGCATTGGTGCAAGCATTGGGGCATTGGTATCAGCAGGGGATCCACCCGGTGTCAATGTTGGCAAATTAAATGAATTAAGGGTTTCAGGTGCATCCTTTGGTGATCCAATTAGAAGAACCTATGGCACCATGCGTCAACCAATCCAGATCATCTGGACATCAGGACTAATTGAAAAGAAATCCACAAAGAAGGAAGGGGGTGGATTGTTCACCAGTGGCACTGAAGTCACAACATATAAATATTCAGCAGACCTTGCCTGCCTGATCTGTGAAGGTCCAATTCAGGGCATCCGTAAAATATGGATGAACAGCAAACTTGTCTACAATCTTGGTGATGATGCAGATGGCGCATCAATTGCAGCATCACTTGAAATGGCAAAGTCAGTCACTATATACACAGGAACTGAAACACAGGATCCTGACCCATATCTTGAAGAACAGATTGGTGTTGGTCTGACACCTGCACATAGGGGATATGCATACATAGTTATTGAAGGACTGAAATTAAAGCAATACGGCAACAGGATTCCAAACATTGAAGTTGAAGTTGTGGTTGATACAGCAGGGGATTCTGCCCCAAACATTGTGAATGGTTACACAGGCAGCAATACCATTGAAGGCAGGTCATCAGGCAGGTTGGATGGTGGAACCATATTGACAGCATCTGAAACTGAATTGTCAGCAAGGAATTTTGATCATGAAATCAGAAGGTATGATTTTGATGGCAACCTGAAACAATATACAAAATATGAAATCAGGATTGATGATGCAACAAACCCTGTCAGTGCTGATGCCTATGTGATAAATAATGTTCCCGAAGCATTGTATATCACCAGTCTGCAGCCACCATACCATTCAAGGTTGTATTGGAAAGGTCAGGAAATTGCATTATTGAATTTCACAGGTGGCAATGTTGGTCCACTGGATACTGAAGACTTTGAAGCATATGGAAGGAATGAACACAAGAACACAAGAAGGGGCAATGACAATGAATATTATATTGTTGCCACTGACAAGGCAGGTGGCAGCAATGGATTGATCAGGTACCTGGCAGACATTTACGGCAGGCCAACATACAACTATGACAAGGCATCCTATTTCACAGACCTGTTAAACGATAGCAGGGTTAATACTGACACTAATTTTTGGATATATCCTGATGCTGAAAATCCAAATGAATTTTGGGTTTGGGATACACAGGCAGTCTTGTCTGCATCACCTTCAGAACAGTTTTTTCTTGTGCGGTATGACATTGATTTCAATGTTCTTGCAAAATGGTCCAAGGATACTACAGGCATTTATGGTGGAAACCAGATCAGCAACAACATGTTAATTGGTCCCGGTTATTGTCTTGTAAAGCAATCAAGCACATCACAGACAGCAATACTGTACACGTTTGACCATGAAACAGATGAATCTGAATGGTCTTCTGCTTCTGCCAGTCTGGACAATACAGGAACTTATGGAAGTTTCCTGCCTTTGGGGAATGCCCTTGTTGCAACAAAATATGAAATTGTTACTAGATTACCGATTGCAAACAGTGGTGGTCAGAACCTGTCAGATGTTGTTGAAGACATCTGCCTAGATTCTGGATATGAATCTTCTGATGTTGATGTCACAGGCCTGACAGGGACAGTCAAGGGGTTCAGCATTCCAAGACCTGAATCAGCAAGGTCATCAATTGAGCAGTTGCAAAAAACCAATTGGTTTGATGGTGCTGAATATGACAGCAAGATCCATTGGATCATGAGGGGTGGTTCATCCATTGCAACACTGACTGAAGATGATTTGGCAGCACATGACATCAACAGTCAGTTGCCTGACCTGACAAATATTCAAAGGGAATCAATCCTAGAATTGCCACATACAATGTCAATGCAGTTCTTGGATCCTGACTTGAACCATGAACAGAATTCAGCCTATTCAAGAAAAAGGACAACCACAGGGAACCATATTGCAACAATCAGTGTGAATGTGGCATTGGATATTGATGATGCAACACAGGCCTGTGATGTCCTTCTATACAACAGTCATCAGGAAATTGAAGTCATTGAATTTCACCTGTCTGACAAATACCACAAATTTGTACCAACAGACCTGATCACTATTCCTATAAATGGAACCAACCAACTGGTCAGGATTGTTGAAAAGCAGCATTCAAAAGCAGGGTTCAGCACATACAGGGCAGTTCCTGAAGACACTTCAATTTATACACAGGCAAGAAAAGGTGTGACCACAGGCACCACAGGTGATGTCTTGGTTGGCATCAATGGTGCTGCCTTCCTTGCCTTCATGGATCTTCCAATGCTGACACAGGCAGATGATCATGTTGGTGTGTATGCTGGTGCAGTGCCTTTCCTGACAACCTGGCAGGCGCATACACTATGGCGGTTTATGGAAACCCTGTCATCATGGGTTGAACTTGCATCCTTTGTGGATCAGGCAACAGGTGGATCAGTGACAACTGCCCTGCCTGATGCAAGGGTTGGTGTTATTGACTGGACAAACACCCTGACAGTCAGGGTTGCCAATTCATCAATGACACTGACAAGCAGCACTGAAGAAACTGTTTTGGTTGATGGTTCTGTCAACAGGTTTGCCCTGATCAACCCTGATGGTGTCCCTGAAATCTGCCAGTTCATCACGGCAACTGACAATGCTGATGGCACCTATGATCTTGATGGACTGGTCAGGGGGTTGTTTGGAACTGAATATGCCACCACAGAACACACAACATCTGACTTTTTTGTCATGATTGATGTCCTGACCATTCAAAGACTGGAAATGGAATCAGGGGATATTGGTCAAGAATACAGACATAGGTTTGTTGGTGAAGATGAAGATTTTGATCTAGTGGATCCCCTGCCATTGACTGTGGAAGGGTATTCAGTCATGCCGTGGAACCCTGTACATTTAGCAGCAGCACAGTCAGGATCCCCGGCAGATTGGGATATTTCATGGGTTCCAAGGTCAAGATATAATTACATCATTGATTCTGATGTAGATTATGTTGATGACCCTGAAATTATTTCATATACAGTTGACATTATTGATACCAGTTCACCTGAATCTGTTGTCAGGTCCACAGATGTCACTGTTGGCACAGAAATCTTTACTTATACCAATGCAATGCAGGTGACTGACTTTGGAAGTACACAGGCCAATATCACCTTCATTGTCTATGCCAAAGGCACAACCTTTGGTGAAGGTTATGGGATGCGGTATGAAACGGCCAATGAAACTTCAACCATTGTGACACCAAAGGCATAGAAAATGGCAAGTACAATCCTAGAAATTATTGATTTTGTGAATGGACAGTCAAACCCTGCACAGACAATCAATGAAGCAGTTGCAGTGCTTGAAGCATCATCAGATGGGATGCTGACTGTTGACAGTTCTGGTGATTCTGATGTGACACTGACTGACACAGGTGACAGACCAAGGCAGTGGCACTATGGGTATATTGAAGTGGACAACACAGGATCAGCATGGACTGCACAAAGGAACCTGAATGTTCCTGCCAACACTAAAAGATATATTGTCTATAACAATAATGGGGCAGCATTCAATTGCAATGTTCAGGTGACAGGTGGTGGTGGTGCAGGTGTTGCCATTGCCAATGGCAAGACTGCAGTTGTGCAGTGTGATGGAACTGATGTGTTAAGGGTGACAGATGACACTGCTTAAAAAAATACTGACCATCATCATGGCAGTTGCTGTGGTGCTGATCATCCTGCAGTTCCTGTTTCCACAATACTTTTTCAATGTTTCTGATTATGGGGAACTTTGGAAAATATACGGTTTATTCTAATCTTCAGGAAGAAGTCAGAAGACACAGGTATGTGTGAAACACAAAGGGCACAGAATGTCAGATGATGATTTTATTTCATATCAAAGGAAATTGGTTGGTTGGTTCTTGGCAGGTTTAGTCAGTTCTGTTGGTATTAATCAGGGAATTCAAAAAACAACTTCAATCAGATATGACCCATTCACAGGGCATGATGCAGAAAGACTTGAAGAAAGGGTGATGGATTATGTTGATCAACGGTTCAAAATGCATAACACCATGATACCACCAGAAGCAACAAGGAAAAGGATCAGATATATTGAAAGATTTCTTGAAAATAAACATCAGGATTTCAATACACCAACATACCATTGGGGGAAGGCATTATGAACCTGGCGCGACTGACAGAAACACTGGTGAAGCATGAAGGGTTCAAACAGTTTCCGTACCATGACACAGTTGGAAAACTGACAATTGGTATTGGCAGGAACCTTGAAGATGTTGGCATTAGTCAAAGTGAAGCAAGAATTCTGTTATCACAGGATATTCAAGCAGCAGTTGAAGGGGCAAGAAAGAAGTTTTGGTGGTTTGATTCACTTGATGATGTCAGGCAGGAAGTCATTATTAACATGATTTTCAATCTTGGTTTGACAGGGTTTGGTGAATTCAAGAAAACCATTGGATATATTCAAGAAGGAAAATTTGATCAGGCTGCAGCAGAAATGTTGAATAGTGTTTGGGCAGATCAAGTTGGTGGCAGGGCACAGGAATTGGCACAGATGATGGCATCAGGGGTGGCAGTATGAATATACAAGGCAATATGAACAGGCCTGTTTTTCAGATTGGTCATGTGCTGACAACAATTACACTTGCAGTTTCTTTGTTAGCAATGGCAAATGCAACTGAAAACAAGGTTGAAAGAAATGAAGCAGTTCAGCAAATGATGATACAGCAGCAGCAGGAACTGAAAGCAGATTTCAAGGATTACAGGAAAGAGCAAAGGATTCTGCAGAATGAACAGATGAAAATGTTGATTGAAATTCAGTCTGAAGTTTCAAAAGGGGGTGAATGATGTTAGGTATATTCAAGGCATTGTTTGGATCTGGTGTGATGGGATCTGTTGAAAGGATTGCCATTGAAGCAATAGAAACATCAAGGGATGAAGCAGAAGCAAGGTCATTGTTTGTCAAAACACTTGATCCCAATGGGAATATGAGGCGTGATCTTTCAAGGTTTGCATCAAAGGCATATGGTTTCTATTTAGTGGCAACAACAATCCTGATATTTTTCCATTCATTTGATGTTGGTGGTGCTGAAATGCAGTCCAAGGAAGCAATTGAAGCAATGACAGGACTGTTTCTACCCATTACTACAGCATGGGGATCCATTGTGACAGCATCCTTTGGTGTCAACGGGATGAATTCCTATAAAGGCAAATAAAAAAATGCCCCCTGCAGGGGGGGCAATTCAAATGATGTTTATGGAAACCTGCAGGGGGTGGAAATCAAGGAAGGTGTTTTGACAGTTTCCACTGATCCAATAGATATGTTGGTCCATATCCAAGATCAGTGATATTTTCCTTTGTAAACACCTGCTGTGAAAATGCAAACCCTTTAAATTCAAAATGTGGCATTTCACCAATTGTCAAAATGTAAATGTCACATGTCTTTCCTTCATCAAACTTGTGCTTTGGCACTAGCAATCCATGGTTTCTGCCATAGGCATTCTTGACATCAATTGTCATTCCATCTTTGATCAGATCATGAATTTTGACTTCACCTGTCATTGTTAGTGGATAGATATTCAGCAACCTGGCGATTGCCATTTCTGCAGCAATACCATCAATCAGGATTTTCAACCCATCTTTGGGAGTGATTTTTTTATCGGGTGTTCCATTGTTCTTGTGTTGATTATGAATGACCCTGCCAGCATTAGTGGCAATCCTGCATTCAAGGTCTGTCAGTGTGATTGCTGGTTGTTGTGGTGCCATCTGTTCTGCCCTTGATCTATACATTGTAATGTCCCCTTATTGCGTCAATGATCACAAGAATTCCGATGAACCAAGGCACACCAATTGCAATGCTGTATGCAAATAGATCACACAACACCCTGACCCATTGTGAATGGTGTCTTCTGACTTTCAGTTCAAGTCTTTCTGCTTCATCCATCATGCGGAAAGTTCCTGATATTTTATTGACATTGCCTGCCTGACCCTTGAAATTGCTTCCTTTTCCATCTTGGATTTTGACAGGTCATCAGCAACTGACATCAGTTCTTCATTATCTTCTGCATCCTGAATCCTTTGCAGAAGTTTGCCTTCTTCAGTTTCAACAATAGGGGGTGGATCATTATCATCAGCCTGAATGATTTCCCCTGATTCCTTGTCAACCTGTTCAAGTGATGCGGCAAGTGCATCAGTCCTGCTACCTTCAACCACAATGGTTGATGTAGAAGTGATGTCCTTTTCAGGTTCTGGTGGTAGATCAACTGCTTCTTCTGCTGTGATCAGTCCCCTAAGTGCATCAGGGAAGGCATCCCGCAAACAGAATCCCCTTGCACGCATTTGCAGCATCCTTTTAGGGTATTGCTTCCATGGTCCTGATTTACTCCACAGATTTGCCTGAACTGCATCTTCTTGTGAAAACTTCCTTTCAACACCTGACATTCCTTTCCTTTTAATGACACAGGTTGCTGTCATGGTGTCATCATCAAAGGTTTCCTTGATGTCTTCAAAGGCAGGATTTGCCATGGCAAGGGCAAGCATGGAATCACCCCAAACAGAAGGTCTGCCATTGATGACAGCAATGTTTTGCAGTGCCTGCATTGGTTGCAATCCAAGTTCTGCTCCCATCTGGACAGCAACAAGCACATTGCCTGCTTTTTTCTGGTAATCCTTTGGGCAAATGTCACTTTCTGCAATCAGGTTTGCAAGGTCCATTGCTTCTGACAGGCTTGTTGGTGTCAGGTTGAAGGTGGTTGATTGTGTCTGAAGTTCATTCATGATGTGGTGTCCTCAAGCAAGTTTGGTTTTTTCAGTGGTGGTGGTGTAGTTAGTCAGCACAAATGTCAATCCCGGTCCTGCTGATTTTGCCTTTATCCATTCAAAATCAACATGTGTGACTCTTTCACCAGTTCTTTCAAAGTGCTGTTGAATCAACTTTGCAAGGTTGCTGATTGGTTGTTGTGAGTTGTCAAGTCCTTGAACAACTGTATCATTCTGTGCCATACCTTTATTCCCCTTTTTTGAATGTTAGTTTCACATATTCACTAGGTTCAACTGTGAATCCCCTTCTTTTGACCACTTTCCTTGTGTATCCACTTCCATCAGGGAACCTGCCAAAGTTGGCAGTTTCCATTGCTTGCCTGATTCTGTTAGTGCAACCATCAACCACAGCCTGATACTTTTTCACCTGATTCTGTGCATCAAGTTTTACCTTGTGCCAATAAAACAGATCTGTTGAAAGATCAACTTCAACATCTTCAACATCAGGATATAAACGTTTCAGGAATTCTGTTGTTGATCTTTGTCCATAGTCCATTGGTGGCGCAACATCTGAAACAACATAGTCATTCCAGAAATCATGGATTTTGTCATACATGACTGTGTTGAACCTTTCATTTCTTTCAACAGTGTAAATGGCAAGATCATCACCACCAAAATATGCAGCAACATCTGCTGATTCATAGTCCAGCAACATCATGTAAACATGGACCTGTGGCAAGTAATAGGATGCAACTTCATCAGTGCCAGGTTGGCCCCAATACTCTTTCATTCTCCAACCAACATTTTTGATTTCCAACAGTTTCTTCTGCCCGACAACATCCCTGTCAATGTGACCAATCAACAGGGGATATTTGTCATTGGTCAGTGTTTTGTTGTTCCTTCTGACCTTGTTGCCTGTTTCTTCCTGATACATGACAGCAATTACAGGTTCAAGTGCATGACCAAAAATGATGTTCTTCTGATCAGACAGATCATCAGGTTCAACCTTTCCGGTTTTTTCTGCCCATAGTTCATATGGTGTTTTGTATGGATTGAAACCAAGGACAGTGGCAGCATCACTGCCACCAATGCCTTGCATTCTTTCTGCTTTCTGTTCAGCAGTCAGCATGTCAATCACCAATCAGATAAACTGAATTTGCTGCCATTGGCAAAACCTGCAAGGATCCTGATGCATATATCCTGACATGTTGACCATATTGCTGATCCTCAAACCAATTCATGTGCATACATGAAGACCTTTCAGGAAGGTCAAATTCAATACTGATGTCATCAGGCAGTGTGACTTGCCCAACTGATTCATTTTTTAGCAGTTTAATCCTGCCAGATCCTGTGTCATATTCCCTTTCAATTGCCAATGCTTCTGTCAGATCCTTGATGTCTTTGTTCAGTCCTTTGATGTGGTCCTTTGCCCATTTCGGCAGGGCATCAAATCTTTCTTCAAATGTTTTCATTTAGGCTGTCCCTTGTGTTGTGGTGGTTCTTCAATTTTGATCCATGCACATTCCCTAGAATCAAAGTCTTCTAATGGATTCCAATCAATGCTGTTGGTAGTCATCACACCCAATGAAGGCAATGATGGTATGTTGCAGATGTAAACAACATGCGGTATTGCATCTGCTTCACGCCAAAACAAACGCCAATACCAACCTGGCGATGTTGGAAGTTCATGAAACCAGTTCATATGCCACCCATCCAATAATTAAAATCATGACAACCATTGCAGCAACCATGCACCACCCAACAAATGTGTTTTGCATTTCATCCTGATTCATTTTATTACCCTCGAAAAATTGCCCATTCAGACAACACCAGAAATCCACCAATGATCACAACAAGGATCACCAGTGACCAAAAGAAATCTTCAATTAGATTTTTCATGTTCAATAATTGCTCCTGCAATGCATTCTGCAATTGGCGGGAAAATCGCATTTCCTAGTGTTCTAAGTCTGTCCACCCTGTTGGGAATGCCATCAGCCACTCTACAAATTCTGGATTTGGACTGCCACCTAATGCCCTGCCTAGTGTGTCCTTCTGTAATATGCCGTTTCTGTAAAATGGTTTTTTCCCGTCCTTGTAATCCCTTGCTGTTGGGGTGGGCAATAAACCAGACTCGATCCCTTTGATGGATGGCACCAAAACTGGCAGCATGTATGCAATGCCATTCACAGCAATACCCGACCTGTTCCAATTCAGAAAGGATTCTCCCGAACCACTGCCCATTGTTTCCAGTAAGCAACCCTGTGACATTTTCCATGACCAAGTATTTTGGTCTAATTTCGCTAACAACTCGCAACAATTCAAAAAACAATCCTGATCTGCTTCCATGGATTCCTGATCTTTTTCCATGTACTTTGGTTGTTGATATGTCTTGGCATGGGAACCCGCCACAGATGATGTTTGGGGTATCAATTCCATCTGAATCAAATCTTTCCTTTGTGACATGTTTTATATCCTCAATTATTGGCAATTCAGGCCAGTGTTTTTTCAGAACCTTCTGACAGTATTTGTCCTTTTCAACAAAGGCACAGGTTTCAATTCCTGCAGCCTGAAAACCAAGACTGAAACCACCAATGCCTGCAAAGCAATCCAGCATGCGCCAGGTTGATTTCATTTTTTTATAGTTCCTTGCCTTTCATGATTTCAATCCTGTCCTGAAGGGTTTCTATCTTTTCTTCCAATTCCTTCATATGGCATTGTGACCAATCTATATATTCACCATCTGATGCCCTTGCCTGTGCAACTTCATCCTTGACAAGATCCCTTGCTGCATTCAATGCAGCCAATCCTGCCTGCTGAAAAAGGGTGACTTCAGAAGGTGATTGGAAGACAGATGAAACTGCATCTGCCATTGCATCAATGGCATCTGCAAGTTCAGCCTGTGAAGGATCCCCACAGTTGGGGCAATATGGATCACCACAAAGACATGGGCCAATCATGATGATTCCCTATGTTGATCATCATTTGCAATTTCAATCATTGCCTTTGCAATTGATTTGTCAAAGTCTTTTCGTTCAGCAGCAATTTCAGAAGATTCAGAACTTGGAACTAAAAACCATCTGACTGCATATAAAAAATCACAACCACCATCATCAGAATCACATCTGATCAGTTCATTGTTAGTGATCATTGTTACACCATGTAAAATGTTGATTTGTTGGTGCCCACAATAGGGGCATTTTGTGTGTACTTTGATTTCCATTCTTTTTGCCATCCTCATTAGGGTATAAGTGTTTAATTTTAATTTAGTCATTAACAATTGGGTTGCTGGCAAATGTCTGTATCCTTTCATCACAGGCATCAAGATCAACAGACAGATAACCTGTTTCTTGTAAATAATTGTATGCCCGAAGGACAGAAGGTTTGCCAAACATTTCATGATAAAGGTCAGTGGACCTGATGTGCTTGGTGATCAACTGGCAAGCAAGTTTCAGGTTCATTTCTTGATTGTCTGAACCTGTGCAGGGGGCATCATTTTTCATGTTTTCCATCTTATCCATTTCAAACAAGTTTTCTTGGTCAGTGTTCATCTGTAGTCTTCCCCTTTGATGGGTGAATGATCCATTTTATACAGGACATCTGAAGGTTTGATTCTGACAACACCAGTCATTCTTTTAGATGTTGCCAACCACTTTCTGACCTTCAGGTTGCCTGCCCTGTCTGTTCCATGAAACACAGCATTCTGTGTCCTGTCACTTGCAAACTTGACCTTTAACCAGTCACCTTTGTTCAGTGTGCTGACATCAATCATAGTTCTACACCTTCTTCTTTCAGCAGTTCAAGGAAGTCTGCTTCCTGTTCTTCAATTGCCTGCTGTGCGGCAACTTCAACCATTGCCCTTGCAATCAGGTTGCCACTGTCAATGATGGCATCTGCAATCCTTGCTGCCTGCTTATCTTCATCAGTGGGCAGTCTGTCTGTGATGTCTATGATGTTGGTCATGTTATTTGCACTCCACAACTTTTTTGATGAATTCCTTCAAAAGTTTCTGGCAGTTTGGAAGGGGTTTGAATCCTGAAACATAGTCACACCCCATTTCTGAAAGAACACCTGACATATTCATCATTTTTGCTTCAACACTGCCTTTGCTTCTGCCAATTTTCGCGGCAAGTTCCCTGATGGCAGGTGCCTTGACATACTTTTCACCATTCTGTTGATGTTGAAGAAATGACCAATAGAGATCCCAACAGGCATTGATTTCATCAATGGTCCAAGGTGACTTTTTCCCTGCTGTGCAATTTGTCTGATTGAATTTCATTTTCCCTGTCCTTTGTCTGATTGAATTAGTTGCCGTATGCAACACTTCTTTGTGGCTGTGTCTTGTTATAGTGATCAACTGCTTCCTTTGCTTTGGTTTCTGTCTCAAACCTTTGATAGATCTTTTCACCATCAGCAAGGATTTCAAAAAACGTGTTCCTTTTACCTGCTTCAATCTTTCTGTATGTGTATGTGGTCATTTGCCCTGTCTCCAAAAAGTGTGTTTTTGCGTGATTCCCTATGTAATTATTATCGGATAATTCCGGCAGGAATGCAATATATTTCTATAAAAAATTGACCTAGATCACAAAAAAAATACACTTTTTTGTGTCTTTGCACACCTTGCAGACCAACAGAATTCCTGCCAGAATCAAGGCATGTGGAATGAAATCATAAACAGACTGAATGAACTTGGTTATACACAGGCAGAAATTGCAAGTTCTGCAGGTGTAACACAAGGATATATAAGCAAAATTTCATCTGGTGCCTGCCAGGTTGATCCCCGTTTTGATGTTGCAATGTCAATTTTCAACCTGCTGCCTGAAGATGAAAAGTCTGAATGGTTGAATTCAATACAGTTTGAAAAGGCATCCTGACCATTTCCTGTGATGTTCACAGGAATCACATGTGTATTACGCACATTCCCTGTCTCCAACAGGATGCCAATTCTGCCCCCCTGCCCTTCCCTGTTAGGTCAGGGGGGTTTTTTTATTCCATCTGATCAACCACAAGGAAGACAGAAAAAATGTCAGTACAGAAGACCACACCAACCAAACTGAAGAAATCCGGCAGGGGGTATACAGTCCTGCCAACTGATGTGATCAACCTGATCAGGTCAGCAGAAGCATTGGCAATCTGGTGTTATCTGCAAAGCAAACCTGAAGATTGGGTTGTGCGGAAAATGGACATTATGAACAGGCTTGCCATTGGAAAAAGACGATATGCAGCAGGGATGTTGGAACTGAAAGATCTTGGATTGCTGCAAACTGTTGTTGAACAAGGGGAAAATGGTCAATTATTAGGGAAAACCCTAATTTGCTTCAATACTCCAACCGAAGTGCCCAAAATGGGCATATCGGTGGCAACCGAAGTGCCCGTTATCGACCTTTCCCAAAACGGGAAGGACGCACAATGGGCACATATACAAATAAAAGATGGTTTAAAAAGAAAAGATAATACAAAGGCAGCACCTGAAAGATTTCACCCATCACACAAACCCTTCCCTGATCAGAACACACCAACACCACAGCCGGACAATACTGATTGGCGTGATGTCATGGTTGCATCACAGATGAAGACATTGGCAGATGCCTAGCAGGGCAAAAAGGACTGATGCCAACCAGTCAGACATTATCAAGGCACTGAAGAAGGTTGGTGCATCTGTGGTAGACCTTTCAGAAGTTGGGCATGGTTGTCCAGATCTGGCAATTGGATTCAGGAAAAAAAACTATTTTTTTGAGGTGAAAACAGAAAAAGGAAAACTGAACAATCTGCAAGGTCTTTGGCACAAATACTGGAATGGTCAGGTTGCAGTGGTGAACAGTCCTGAAAATGCTGTTGATACCCTTCTGCTGTTGTCTGCAGTGGACCATTCTTGGAAATCAGATATATAATCCAGACATTCAAGGGGGTTTGAAATGCCACAGAAAGTGGGCACACCTTGCAACCAGTTTGGTTGTCCAGAAATTGTAAATGGCAGATTCTGTGAAAAACACAGGAAGGAATACCACAGAAAAGTCAATTCAAGACGTAACAAAACCAACCAAGGGATGTATGGTGGCAGGTGGCAAAAAGCAAGAAATATATTCCTTGCCAATAACCCGTTTTGTGCAGAATGTTCAAAAGATGGTGCAACACAACTTGCCAGTGTTGTTGATCACATTGAACCACACAGGGGAAATTTCAAGTTGTTTTGGGATGAATCGAATTGGCAACCCTTGTGCAAATCCTGCCATGACAGAAAGACAGCCACTGAAGATGGTGGATTTGGAAACAAGAAGGTGAACCATGTCATCTGATATTGAAACAACATTCAAGAAAACACCCGAAGCAGTTCTTGATTATAAACATGACTGGTCTGATTGGCTGGATACAGGGGAAGGCATTACATCATCAACCTGGCAGGTTGAATCTGGACTGACAAAGGACAGTGACACCAATGACACAGATTCTGCAACAATCTGGTTGTCTGGTGGATCTATTGGAAGAAATTACAGGGTGACTAATACCATTGTCACTGATGCAGCAACTCCAAGGACCGAATCAAGGTCATTTTTCGTGAATGTAACTATTAGGGGTGATTAATTATGGCAACATACAACAAATTTGAGCAGTTTGTTGAAGACAAGAATCATGGTGTTCATGACATGTCTTCTGATCAACTGGTTGTTGCATTAACTGCAGCAGCAAATGCACCTGTTGCAACCAATGCAGTCCTTGCAGACCTGACAGAAATTTCATATACCAACTGCAGCAGCAGAAACATCACAACCAGTTCAAGTGCTGAAACGTCAGGAACATACAAATTGACCCTGACTGATTTGGTGCTGACTGCATCAGGTGGCACTGTTGGTCCATTGCGGTATGTGGTCATTTACAATGACACACCAACTTCACCTGCTGACCCATTGATTGCATGGTATGACTATGGATCTGAAATCACACTTGCAGATGGTGAAACCCTGACTATTGATTTTGATGGAACAAATGGGTTTTATACGGACACCTAATCATGGCAATTGAATCACACACAGTTATTGAAGGCAGTCAGTCTGGTGACAGGATAAACATCACAATTGTTTTCACTGCCACTAATGGTGAAACCATATCAATTACAAAATTGGTCCCTGTTGGTTCTGATTATGATGCAATTGCCATTTTAGAATATGAAAGTGTTCAGACATATTTTGAAGATTTTGAACTGTCTGAAGCATTTGATGCTGTGCAGAATGGTGAAAATCCAGACAAGACAGCAGAACATGTGACACAGGTTGATTTTGATAGGAAGGTGCTTGGTTACTTGATGACCATTGTTGATTGCCACAAAGTCAATAATTGTTTGCCATTCTGGCAGGCAGTGCAGGGAAGAAATGGCAACAATGCAACACAAAGAGCAGAAAACCTTGGTGTTCCAAAATCTGAATATGATGAAGTTGCTGACAGATTAAACCTTTATTTTGGTGTTAGTTCATTCCTTGCTGATGATCTTCTTGCAATCTGGCAGGAACCAAAGGAAGCATGGGAATAATTCATGGCATCAAATCCACACATTTATGTATCTGGTGTCCATGGAACCAATACAGGTGGAAGTGACACATCCTATGCATCACAGCAAACAGGCAACATCACTGCCCTGACTGCTGGCAATGTCTATGCTGATATTGGTGCAGCAATCACAGGAACATCACCATCAGCAGGTGATGTGATCTATGTTGCCAGCAATCATGCTGCTACTTATGACAATGGTGGAAATGTTGTTGTCCCTGAAGGTGTTCATATCATCAGTGTTGATGACACAAATATTGATCAGTATGAACCTGGCGCATCAGAAAACCTGTCAGACACTGCAGATGACTTTTATTTCCAGAATAATTGTCTGTCTGCTGGTGTTTCTTATGAAACAGGTGATGATGTCATCAGAGCAACTGGCCATGAACCATCATGGGTGATGCAGGATGGAACCATCACGGTTGATGGAACAGGGGATTATGCATTTTATATTGGTGCCGATGGTGGATCAGTCAAACTTCTAAACATTGACATTGATTCAAATGCTTCAAATGCTGATATTTTTGGGATAATCAATGGATGTGTTGTTGACTGGCATGGTGGGTCACTGCTTTCAACAAGGAATGACATGTTTGGTGCCTTTGGCAGTGGTGGTGGTGCAACATTATTGATTGAAGGTGTAGACCTGTCACCATGCGCAAATATTCATCCATCAATAGGCAGGACTGCAGATAATACCCTTGTCAGGCTGAAACACTGCAAACTGAATGCATCAGTAAATTTGCCTTCATCTGCAAGTTTTGGTTCACTGTATCAAAGATTTGAAATGTTCAACTGTGATGATGGCACAGGGGATGCCCTTCACAGGTTCATGATTGCTGACATTGCTGGTGTTGCCAAAAACAATGATTCAACCTATGTCACTGCTGGTGAAGCATGGTATGAAGGGTCAGCACAGTCATCCATTGAAGTCACAACATCTGCTGATTGTAAGCATTCCTGTCCATTTGTTTTTGAAATACCTGCTCAGTATGTGAACCTGTCAGAAGCAGGTAGTGATGTCCTGACATTGGATCTGGTCACTGATTCAACTGCCCTGTCACTGACTGACACTGACATTGCTGCTTTCCTTGTCTATCCAGATGGAACCACAGCACTTCAGGCAAATTGGGTGACATCAGGCAAGTCTGTTGGTGCAGGCAACTATGGCAATGATCCATTGTCTGCAGGGACTGCCCTGTCAGCATCTGCCCTTGGTGCTGCTGATTGGACTGGTGAACCTGCATCTGCAAACTTTTACAAGATGGAACTTGACACATCTGGTGATGCAGGACAGGCAACAGCAGTGTCAATCAGGATTGAAGTGTACAAGGCAAACATTGCTGCAGGGGATCTGTTTATTCACCCAATATTGACACTCAGTTGAAGTGGCAAAACTATATTTAATCAATGGAAGGATCTTCTATGAAGATGGTGATCAACTTGCCCTTCATAACGGAAGGATCCTAAACACTGAAACTTCTGCAGGTGGTGCCTATACACTGACTGCAGACAAGGGCACCTATACAACATCAGGTCAGTCTGCAAACCTTCAGAAAGGGTTCAACCTATCTGCAGACAAGGGCACCTATACCACAACAGGATACGCGGCAAACCTTCAGAAAGGGGTGATTCTGACTGCTGCCAATGGCACCTATTCACAAACAGGTGTTGCAGCCAACCTGACTGCCGCCAGGTTGATTTCATCTGACCAAGGCACCTATTCAACAACAGGCCAATCAGCAGATCTTGTCTTTGGACACAGGATCTATATTGGGCACAGTATTGCAAAGGACTGGTCATTTGATGATGCAAATGAATGGACCCTTGGTGCAGGTTGGTCAATTGCTGCAGGCACACTGATTGGCAGCAGTACAAATGAATCAGCAGATGCCAACATTCTTAGATCAACAATCCAACAGAAAAAATATAAATATGAATATGTGGTTCCTTCTGCAACAACAGGTATTCATTCATTCTGGTTGGGTAATACATTAGGCAGCACAGGTTACAACACACAAACAGGAACATGGTCAGGAACAGTCACACCTGTCACATCACCAGTTCCTCAAACACTTCAAATAATAGGTGCAATTGCATTCACAGGAACAGTTTCATCTGTCAATGTTTGGGAAAACTACTATGAAATAGAAGGTCAGGATTCTTCCCTGACTATTGGAAGATCCATTTCAGCAGGTGCAGGATCCTATGTGCAGACAGGAAATGATGCGGATCTTGTCTATTCAGGCACAGATTACACACTGACTGCAGGTGCAGGATCCTATGCACAGACAGGGGTTGCTGCAGATCTTTTATTTGGCAGGTACATTGCAGCAGGTGGATCTGCATTCTTTGACCCTGATTTTGATGATGCGGGTTCTTGGAGTCTTCCCGTCAACTTCAATGTTACTGGTGGCAAACTAACAACCACCAGCAGTGCTGCAGGTAATGCAACTGCATTACGAAACAGGGAAACTTTTCAGAATGGGTCAAGGTATAAAGTAGAAATCCATTGCAGTAGATATGTGTCAGGCAGTTTTTATGGTGTTGTTGCAGGAAATGCTGCACTTCCTTTCAACACAAGTGCAGGAACACATATAAGTTTTGTTGATGTTGCAACTGCATTCTCACAACAAGTTTCATTGAGTGGGTTCACACTTGATGCAGATTGGGATTATTTATATGTAACAGCAAGTTTCTATGAAACAGATGGATATGATGCAGGCCTTGTCTATTCAGGCACCACATACACCATCACCTGTGATGCAGGCACATACACCACCACAGGTCAGGCTGCAGGACTGTCTGTTGATAGATCCATATCAGCAGGGCAGGGAACATACACCACCACAGGTCAGGCTGCAGCATTACTGAAGGGATTCAAAACTACTGCAGGGGTTGGATCCTACCTGCACACAGGTCAGGCAGCAGGGTTGCTGGCAGGCAAACTGCTCACTGCATCAGCAGATTCTTATATACACACTGGATATGATGCCACCCTGACATACAGTGGAGCAGCACCAATAGTCACACCAGATTCAAGGTCCATTGTCATTGCATCAGAAGCAAGGACAGTGGTTGTGTTGAATGAGATCAGAACAATCAGCATTCAGTGACCCTGACAGGGGCAGGGGGGGTGCAAATCCCTGCAGACCTGATCTGTAT
>Ga0180438_10002141_pt1 | contig 33187 bp, 25 predicted proteins | sample SS_ome_12_FD_132455 | JGI IMG/M metagenome (GOLD analysis project Ga0180438, IMG submission 132455) | Hypersaline lake sediment archaeal communities from the Salton Sea, California, USA - SS_3_D_2 metaG | ecosystem: Environmental > Aquatic > Non-marine Saline and Alkaline > Hypersaline >... | reverse complement strand
GATGGCCACAACTACCTTGAACAGGTTGCAAAAAGCGGAGCTTGTGCCGCAATCATCAGCAAAAGCTATAGGGGTCCTCTCCCACAGTATCTGCCTCTTCTTCGAGTTGACTGTGTGCTCTCTACTCTACAACTGTTAGCAAAAGAGCAGGTTAAACAACTACGCCCAACTGTTCTTGCAATTACAGGATCCTATGGAAAAACAACCACAAAGGAGTTTATCGCTACCTTCCTCTCTCGTAGCAACAAAACAGCCGCCACACCAGGCAGCCAAAATTCACAAATTGGTCTTCCTCTTTCCATTCTCAACACACTTCGCTCTAACACTCCATACCTCGTTGTTGAGATGGGAATGGATCAAGCAGGCGGTATTCGAAAGCTTATTGACATCGCCCCTCCAAATATCGCTCTTATAACAGCAATAGGCCTTGCCCATACTAAAAATTTCGAAACGCTTGAAAGTATTGCCCATGCTAAAGCTGAACTCTTTGAAAATCCCAAAACATCTATCTGCCTCTACAATGCTGATGCTCCCCACGCAGATATACTCGCAACAAAGGCAAGAAATGATAAACGAGCCTTTTCAATGCATGAAAAATCCAATACCTTCTGGTCTCTTTCTATCGAAAAAAATATGCTTTTTATCACTGAAGATTCCGCCGTCTTTCAACTTCCCTGCCCTCGATTTACAAGCGCTCATGTATATGAAAATCTTCTCGCGGCGATTGCCACAGCACGATCTGCAGGAGTAAGCTGGGAAGATATCGAACATACCCTTTCCTCCCTAAAGCTTCCAGAGCAGCGTTTACAACCTATTACATTAAAAAATATTCACTTTATCAACGATTCATTTAATGCTTCAGAAGTGCCCACACGCTCTGCTCTTACTGTTCTTTCAACATACGCCCCCTCTCGAAGAGTGGCTGTCATTGGAGAAATGCTCTGCCTCGGCAGATTTTCTCATGAGTGCCATTACCGAGTAGGACTCCATGCACTTACTACAGCAGACGTATTGTACTGTCTTGGCAAAGAATGCGAAGCTATTGTCAATGTGTGGAAGGAGGCAGGACGCCTTGTTTACTGGACTCTTTCTCTCGAGGAATTGACAGAACAACTAAAAAAAGATCTCCAAAAAGGAGATGTCGTTTTATTAAAAGGATCTCGACCAAATTTGCTTTGGAAGATTTTAGATGCCTTTGTTGAGGAACAAACGTAAATGATCGACATACTGTGGCCGTGCAGCTTCTCTACAAAAATTGTACTTGCTGCAACTAGCAGTTTTCTCTTCTCATTACTCTTAGGGCCAGTATTCATTCGCAAATTGTTAGAGCTAAAAATCGGGCAGCCCATTCGGACTTATGAGGGATTTTTACTCGCAGAGCTCCATAAGAAAAAAGAAAATACCCCCACTATGGGTGGAGGGCTTATTATTTTTTCAATCTTGATATCCATGTTGCTCTGGGCTAATTGGTCGAACCTCTTTACCCCCCTTTTATGCAGCACCATGATCGTTTTTGGCACGCTTGGAGCCATTGACGACTGGACAAAATTTAGCAAAAAGAGCTTTAAGGGGATACCAGGAAGACTTCGTCTTCTTGTTCAAACTCTATGGGCGCTTTTTGTGATTGTTCTGCTCTTTTTTCCCTCTCTTTTCGAAATAGTCGGAATACAACAGCCCACGATTTTACAGGGAGGTCGCTCCATTGACTGGAGAGAGTTTTTTGCAACGACCTTCTTGCCCTTCATGAAAAGCCCTATCTGCATAGCAGCTGGTATTACGTGGGCCTTTGTCTTCTTTATTCAATGGTTTACTATTGTCGGCACAGCAAATGCTGTGAATCTAACAGATGGGCTCGACGGCTTGGCTTCCGGCTGCTTAATACTCGTTGCCATTCCCCTTATTCTCGTCTCTTGTATCACCAACCACCAAGAGCTCTCATATCAGTACGCCTTTCCCTACATTGAATCGAGTGGCCAGATCGCACTTTGCCTTGCAGCGCTCGTTGGCGCCTCCATTGGATTTTTATGGTTTAACTCCTATCCTGCCCAGGTCTTTATGGGAGACACCGGCTCACTTGCAATTGGTGGACTTTTGGGAATGTCTGCTGTTCTTCTTAAACAAGAATGGCTGCTCGCACTTATTGCAGGGGTCTTTGTTGTTGAAACACTCTCTGTGATAATACAAGTCCTCTATTTCAAAAAGAGAAGAAAGCGAATCTTTCTCTGTTCTCCGCTTCACCATCACTTTGAATACAAAGGTCTTGCTGAACCAAAAGTCGTCATCCGCTTTTGGATCGCAGGACTTCTTTTCTCTATCCTCGGAATCCTCTCTATACTTATGGGAAGAGCATGAACCCAAGCTGTATCGTAATTATTGGCCTCGGGAAAACCGGCCGCGCTGTTGCTGATTTTTGTCGCAAAAAGTCTATTCCAACTCTTCTATTCGATGATGCGCAAAAAGAGTCTCTTCCTGAAAACTTCCCCCCCTCTTCGTGGGCGGTTGTGAGCCCAGGAATAAAGCCAACACATCCTCTTTTAGCCAAATTGCGCTCTCAAAATATTCCAATTATAAGTGAGATCGAACTTGGCCTTCGATTTTCTCAAGAAAGATCCCCGAACCTTATTGCCATTACCGGAACCAATGGCAAAACAACCGTTACAGAGGCTCTTACCAAAATACTCAATGAGGCAAACATCTCAGCACAAAGCGTTGGAAATATCGGAACTCCCTTTATCGAAACGCTCTCAATTGAGCCATGGCCAGAATGGTTTGTTCTAGAAACCAGCTCTTTTCAACTCGAAAACACCTTTACACCTCTTTTTTCAGCAGCAGCTTTGCTCAACATCACACCAGATCATCTTGACTGGCACCCATCCTGGGAGGCTTATTTCCAAGCCAAACAAAAGCTCTGTTCGCTTTTGAAGGAAAACGCCCCTTGCTTTTGCCATGAAAGCATTCCCATTAAAGGAAAAGGAATTTTCACCTATGGCACTTCTGAGAGCTGTTCTGTTAGACTTAAAAACAGAACTATTTATTTTGAAGGAAAGGCTCAAGGCGAAATTCCTCCTGAGATCACAGCTCAACATGACAAAGAAAATTATCTTGCTGCCTGGTCTTTGGCACGAACAGTTGGGATTACAACCGAATCTATCAACAAAAGTTTTGAAAGCTTTGTCAAATCAGATCACAGGATTCAGTTTGTCGTAGAAAGAAATGGAATCCAATACTGGGATGATAGCAAGGCAACAAATGTCGGGGCCACAATAGCAGCTCTAGAGGCTGTCCCAGGCCCTATTGTCCTCATTGCAGGAGGCGTTCATAAAGGAAGCTCATACACTCCGTGGAAAAAATTTCGAGAAAAGATCATTGGTATTATCGCAATTGGCGAGGCAAAAGAGCAAATCTCCTATGATCTAAAAGACTCTATCAATGTCCTTTTTGCCGACTCCCTTCAAGAAGCTGTAAAAAAGGCCTCCTCCCTGTCTCCTAGCTCCGTTCTGCTCTCTCCCGGCTGCTCGAGTTTTGATATGTTTGAAAACTACCAGGAGAGAGGCAAAGCATTTCAATCGTTGATTAGTGACAAAGCTCCACAAGATGTGGTAAAGTAGGGACTCTTAGCCCCTTGATTAGGAGACCTTTTCAAATGACAAAAAGAGACACTGTTATTTTAGCCGTCTTATTTAATGTTGTCATTTTGGCCTGCGTGCTTGCAACAGCTCAGCAAGTAACAGCGTCAAAGGAGAAAGTCCCGTCTCAAGAAGAGGTTAAGCCAGCTCTTACTCAAGTGTCCCAACCTAAAACAGAGGAGCCCGTTGCTTTCGACGAGATCGACCAGCTGCTTGAAGAGTACATCACATCAAGCGCCCCTGAAAAGGTAGAAAAAACTCAAACTGTCTCTCACAAAGAGTCAAACCCATCAGACTTTTATATCGTCTGCTCGGGCGAGAATCCCTGGACAATCGCCAAAAAATTTGGAATCTCATTTGAAAAGCTCCTCGCCCTTAATAACCTCGACGAAGTGAGCGCCCGTAATTTAAAAATTGGACAAACCATCCGTATCCGCGAATCTACATGAACAGGCAAAACCTCTTTGCCCCTCTTTTTCCAGTCCTTATTCTCTACATGATGGGGCTGATCATGATCTTCGACGCCTCTTCAGGAGAGATCGTCGATCTCTCTTTAGGGAAAAGTCAGTTTGCTGCCTTTTTTAGACAGATTGTATGGGGGGGCTGCTCTGTTGTAGCAGCTCTTGTTCTCTACCATATTGGCTGGGAATGGCTTCTCAGTAGGGCTCCTTGGATTTTCACCCTTGCCATCATTGCCCTTATTCTCGTCTTTGTTCCTGGCATTGGAATTTGTGCCAATGGAGCGAGGCGGTGGCTTGGTATGGGTGGTTTTTACATTCAACCTTCTGAATTTACCAAAATTATACTTCCTGCCTATTTCATCTACGTCTGTATGCATACCCCTGTAGTCTTTTCTCACCTGCCCTCTTATTTACTACTACTTGCAAAAGTCTGCCTCCCTGTTGTTCTCATTGCGCTTGAGCCAAACAATGGAACTGCTGGTGTCCTGATTGTGCTTATCGGTGTTCTCACCATTATCACAGCTATCCCTGTCCGATTCTGGCTCATCCCATTAAGTGTAAGCCTCTCATGTCTTCTTCTCTTTGCTGCCAACAGCACCTATGTGCAAAAACGGATCTCGAGCTATCTCAATCCAGAGGTCGATATCAAGGGCAAAGGTCATCAGCCCTACCAAGCAAAAATTGCAGCAGGCTCTGGTGGACTCTTTGGTAAAGGGCCTGCCAAAAGCATGCAAAAGTTTAGCTATCTTCCAGAGGCTCAAAATGATTATATTGCCGCCATCTTCGCTGAAGAGTATGGATTTGTTGGAGTGTGCGCTCTTTTATCTCTCTATCTCTGGCTTCTCTTTGAAATTCTGAAAATTATTCAGTCTATAGAATCCCCAGCTGCTTTTTGCTGGGCACTTTCCCTTTATTTTCTTCTCGGTTTTCAAACTTTTATGAACCTCGGCGTTGTCTCAGGCCTTTTGCCGAGTACAGGACTTAACCTGCCCTTTTTTAGCCAGGGAGGATCTTCTTTGATGGCCAATTCAATGAGCATTGGTCTCTTGATGAAGATGGGACAACAGAGAGAATATGCGATATGAAAATTATAATTGCTGCAGCAGGCTCTGGAGGCCACATTATCCCTGCCCAAGCTTTTGCAGAAGAGCTTACAGGACACTCTATCTGCTTTCTTGGCCACAACCTTTCGCAAAACCCCTGTTTTGACAAAACACGATGGGATTATGTTGACATTCCCGCAGCTCCCCCTTCTCTAAAAAGAGGCCCTCAATTTCTCTATGCAATGCTCTTGGGGCTAAAAAAATCGTGGAACCTTCTTGGCGACGCTTCTCTTGTCATAGGCTTTGGAAGCTATCACACTGTCCCTGTCCTTTCTACAGCGCTTTTTCGAAGAATCCCCTTTATTCTTTACGAGGCAAATGCCCTCCCAGGAAAGGTTATACGCCTCTTTTCTCCGTATGCACAGTGGACGGGCTGCTATTTTAAAGAGGCAGCCAAATACTTGAAGGGAACTATCAAGCCTGTCTCTCACCCTCTTCGCTCTTGCCTCTCTTGCTTTCCCTCTAAAGAGGAGGCTCGCGACTATTTTGGCCTTCCAAAATCTGGTAAAACGATTTTAGTCATGGGCGGCTCTCAAGGAGCTGCGCTCTTTTCCTCTCTTATTCCAAAAGCGATTCAGGAAATAGAACCAAAACCCTCTGTCATACATCTATCAGGCTACAAATCCGATCCACCAAATTATGATGGAATAGAGGCTCACATAAAACCATTTGAAGAGAATATGGCCTTCGCCTACAGCGCTGCTGACGCTGTTATCTCTAGAGCAGGCGCGTCAAGTATTAGTGAAATCGAAGCGGCTCAAAAAAGGGCCCTTTTTATCCCCTTTGCACGAGCTGCTGACAACCATCAAAAGATCAATGCTCAAGTAGCACTCTCTCGAGGAGACCACCTTCTCATTGAAGAGCATGAAGCAAATCCAAAAACCATTGCCAATGCACTGTCAACTCTTCTTTTTGAAGAAACAAGAAAAAGAAAACCCTATGAACCAAATCAACGTTTAAGTAGTCTCGTTTTCGAATCTTTACTGTGAGTTTTTTTTAATGGAGACCATACACTTTATCGGAATCGGCGGCATTGGAATGAGCGGACTTGCTAAAATTCTGCTCGAAAAAAAGGCCTTGAAAGTAAGCGGCAGTGATCTTCGCTCAAGCCCACTCACAAAAGAGCTCGAAAATTTGGGTGCAAAAGTATATGAGGGCCATGATGCCTCGCAAATACCTTCTAATTGTGCTGTTATCATCTCCACAGACATCGCCTTAGAAAATCCCGAACTACAAGCAGCTAAAAGAGAAAACTGTAAAATTTTACACAGATCCGATCTGCTTCTCGATCTTATGCAAGAGCGAGAAATAGTAGCAGTCTCTGGAACACATGGCAAAACCTCTACAACAGGTCTGCTTTCCCATCTTTTTCTTGAAGCAGGAAAAGACCCTTCCTTTGCTGTAGGAGGAATTCTTCTCAACACTCAAACAAATGGTCACCACGGATCAGGCCCTCTCTTTATCATAGAAGCAGATGAGAGTGACGGGACATTTCTCAAATACCCTTACCAAGCAGCTATTGTCACAAACATCGATACCGACCATATGGCCCATTACGGCTCTATTGAAAAGTTAGAAGAGTCTGTTTCTCAATTTATCTCCAAAGCCCCAGATGAAAATCTACTTTTTTATTGTGGTGATGATATACGTCTCAAACGCACGGCCTCTAAAGGCATATCGTACGGCTTTTCTCCTGAAAACAGCCTCCATATTAAAGAGTGGGAGGCAACAGAAAAAGGATCTACCTTCTCACTATGTTTTAAAGGCACATGCTACAAAGAGATCTTTTTGCCAATGTTTGGCAGACACAATGTTCTCAATAGCGCAGCAGCCTTTGGTCTTGCTCTCTCTCTTGGTCTTTCGGAAGACGCGATACGAAAAGGGTTTTCTTCTTTTAAGGGTGTTAAACGCCGTTTAGAGAAAAAGGAATCTGGCAAACAAGCACTTGTTCTCGATGATTATGCTCACCATCCCACAGCTGTTTCCCACACTTTGGAGGCCTGTTCACAGGCGATCGAAGAGCGTCGTCTTATCGCTGTCTACCAACCCCATAGACCAAGCAGAATGAAATCTTGTGTAGATGAGCTTTCAGGCGCCTTTTCCAAGGCAGACGTCATCTTCGTAACCGATATTTATAAGGCAAGTGAAGGCTCTAAAGAGATCTCCTCAGAGACAATCTGGTCGAAAATTCAATCCTCTCATCCCAATATCCCCTTTCACACAAGTAGCAGAGAGAGCCTTGTCGATGATCTTATGGCTTTTCTTCGCCCTCACGATGTTGTTCTCTTTTTAGGAGCTGGTGATATAACAGCTGCAGCTAGCGAGACCGCAAAACGACTTCAAAACAATCCTCTGCCTAAATGGAGGGTGGGTGTCATTTATGGCGGCAGAAATGCTGAAAACAAAACTTCACGGACCTCTGCGCAAAGCTTTTGGAATGAACTCGATCCAGATTTTTATGAAAAAAGGGGCTTTTTCATAGATTACGAAGGCAAATGGCACCTGACTGATCTAAAAGAGCGCTTTGAGTCTTCTTGTATTTGGGAAGAGCTGGAAAAGTGCGAGGTCTGCGTTCCAGTTTTGCACGGTCCTTACGCAGAAGATGGGACTATTCAAGGATTGCTCGAGACCTTTGACAAACCCTTTGTCGGCTGCTCGACAAAGGCTTCAGCAGTCTCTATGGACAAAGTGATGACCAAGCAGATTGCCCGAACTATCGATATTCCGATAGCCCCTTATTTTTATCTCTACAAATCAGACTGGGAGAAGAATCACGAACAATTTTTAGAAAAGATTAAAGAAAAGCTCTCCTTCCCGATCTTTGTAAAACCCGCTCATATGGGCATGAGTATAGGAATAGAACGCGTAACCAAACCAGAAGACCTCCAAGAGGTCCTCTCCAACGTATTCCCTCTTGATAAAAAACTTATCATTGAACAAGAGATAAAAGGAAGAGAGATTCAGGTTGCAGTCCTTGGAAATCACACTCTTCACACACCTCCTCCAGGAGAGATTTTGACGGAAAAAACCTTCCTCAACTATGTCGCAAAGGTAGGGAAAGACCGAAAAAAGAGCACTCCGTATACCGACCTTTCCAAAGAGCAGATTGAAACAGTCTCTTCGTACAGTAAGCAGCTCTACAAACTCCTTGATTGCACAGGGCTTACTCGAATGGACTGGTTTTTAGATGATAATGGTGCTTGGTGGTTTAATGAGGCTCAACCCTTTCCAGGGTTTACCTCCATGAGTTTATATCCATCGATCTGGAAGGCTCATGGGCTTCCCTTTACAGCCCTCATAGACAAGCTCATCATTTTAGCCTTTGCCTCCTATCGAGAAAAAAGGGGGCAGATGTACAATGAATGCTCCTTAGGGCAACAACTTGAACCCATTCATACCTTGTTGAAAGAGTGAAACGCACATCAAGTTCTCTTATTTTTATACTGGTTGTCTCCTCTCTCTTTTGGACAGGAGCTTTTTTTACAAGACGTCTCTATTTAGAGCGTCGGGCCTCTCAAGTAACTACTCTTCGCCGCATTGCATCGCATCCACACTCTGAATACAAATTGCCCAACGCTCTTTTCACACAACTTCTCGGTATCACTCCACAAACCTCTCTCCATGCTCTCAATTGCAACGCCTTGAAAGAGCATCTTCTTGCAACTTCAGTTTTTGAAGACATTCATCTCTCTAAAGCACCTCCATCGACCCTCTACATCTCTTATTCTATGAAAAAGCCTGTTGCAAAACTTGCAGCAAATGAAAATATCGGAATTGACATTCATGGCAATCTCTTTCCTCTCCACCCTTTCTACCCTCCTCTTAGATTGCCCAGCCTCTTTATCTCTCCATCTACAGCAGAACAAGAGCTCGCTATAGGTCTCGAGATCCTCTCTTTGCTACAACCGATTTGCAAAAAACATTCTCTTCAGCTTTCAACAATCGATCTTTCTCGATCAACTCATACAAGTTTTTTTCGCCGAGAGAGTGTTGTCACTCTTCTTTCTCCTCAAAATGAACCCATCTACCTTCGGCTCAATACAAAAAAAATCGAAGAGACACAAGCCTCGCTCTCAAAACTACTCTCTCGTCTCAACACCACTAAATCAGGAACCATTGACCTGCGCTTTGAAAAGATCGCCCTTGTCTCCGAGGAGTTTTTATGATCAAAAGCTCAACTTACACTCTATTCCTCCCAAAGGCTGGCTGCAGAAAACAATCTACTTCGTGTTGCTCCTCAGCAAGGGATAAAGCCCTTGCCTGCGTTGCAACACTCGTATCTCGTTCCCTTCGTTCAACCTTTAGGAGGAATTGAATGCAACTTGAGCTTAAAGTTCTCGAAACAACCCTTTCGTCAAAAGAAGAGGCGGAAAAGTTAGCAAAAACAGTTGTAGAGCAAAAGCTCGCTGCCTGCTGCCACATTATACCTATCTCATCATGTTATGAGTGGGAAGGAAGTATCACATTCGATAACGAAGTCCTGCTTAGGATGAAAACCATTGACACACGCCTCCCACAGCTACTTTCCTTTTTAGAAGAAAACCATCCTTATGAGACTCCTCAACTCATCTCTTATAAGGCAGAACACGCTTCCAAAAAATATCTTTCCTGGGTTACCTCTGTGTTAACCCCTTAGGAGTCAATGTGACCAGTAGCGAACTGCTTTCTAAAATATCTCCTCATATAGCCCTACAAGTGCAAGAGCAGCTTGTGAAGCTCTTTACTGCCCGAGGAAAACGCGTTATTGTCATTGCAGGACCTACCAGCATTGGAAAGACCACTCTCTCATTAGAGCTGGCAAAAGTGCTTAAAGGGGAGATCATCTCAGCAGATTCTATGCATGTCTATAAGGGGATGGATATTGGCACAGCTAAGGTGAGCAGAAAAGATCGAGAAACAATTCCCCACCATCTCATCGATATTCGAGATATTAAAGAGGGCTTTACTGCTCATGACTTTTTTGTTGAGGCAACAGCTGCTATCGATGATGTTTTATCTCGAGATCGCGTTCCTATTGTTGTTGGTGGAACCGGCTTTTATATTCACACGCTACTCTATGGCCCTCCGAGTGGTCCTCCATCAGATCCCGCCCTTCGAAGCAGACTTGAAAAAGAGGCTGAAGAAACAGGAATCGCATCTCTTTTTGATCGCCTTAAAGAGCTCGACCCTGAATATGCTATGAGCGTAACTCCCAATGACCAACATAAAATTGTTAGAGCATTAGAGATAATGCAGATCTCAGGAAAGCGTGTGAGCGACTTTTCCTGGAAGATGCGCCCTCTTCTTCCTGCTTATGATTTTCGGTGTTGGTTTCTCTATATGCCAAAGCCACTTCTCCATGAAAAGCTCTTTGCCCGCTGTGATCAGATGCTCAAAGATGGTCTTATTGAAGAGGTGATTCAGCTTGAAAAAGAGGGACTTCGAGAAAACAGCTCAGCGCGCCACGCAATAGGATACCGCCAGACCCTCGATTTTCTAAAATCTTCTCGAACAAAAAGAGATTATGAGCAGTATGTGGCAGCCTTCAAACAGGCCTCTCGCCACCTTGCAAAACGGCAGTTTACCTGGTTTCGCAAAGAGACCACTTTTCGTTGGGTCGATTACTCCACACTCTCTCAACAAGAGCTCATCGACATTATTGCCAGTGACTACGAACACCCAGTCCCCATCGCCCCAGAGCCACCTCCACCTCCAAGTCCTCCTGCGTGGACGGAGGAGTAAGTGCCTTAAAACACCGTTTTTGTTGAAAAAATCTTTTTACAACCCTTACCCACCTTCGTACAATCAAATCTAAGTTATTGGAAGATATGGACTTCATGTCTAAAATAAGAGAACAGTGCTCCCCTGAAAAGAGATTTGGGTCCAATTAATGACTATAAAAATCTTATTAAAGCTATATAATATCTTTTTAACGAAAACAAACCGAATCAACTATGATAACAAATACCATTCAATCGATTCCTTTTGAATTACTTCCTCCCGAACTAGGGGCAGAGATAGTAAACATGCTAGATCTTGCATCTACAAAGGCTCTTTGGAAAACCTGTGAGTATGCAAGAGATCTGATTCGAGAGCATATGTCTGATGAGGCCATTGAGAAGCTTGTGCCTCACGTTTTACAACAAAGGAATTTTTCTCTCAGATCAGAGCTACCAGCATATTCTAAGAACAGAAAATTTGTGCTCTTTGCCGTCCGAGCAAATTGGAAAAATTATGCATGTACACCTCGATTTCATTTAGATCGGGAAATTGCCAAAACAGCGGCTGTAGCAACTTTATTTTTACCAAAAAATCCCTCTAAGAGGGGTTTAAGCGACTTATTAGAACAAAATTTGATGTATCTCGGTGAAGAGACGTTTTTGACAAACCTTAAGGCCATACCTTATCTGCGCTCTGCGGGGATGTATCTTTCTAAAAAACAAGACATTGGCAAGACTTTTGAAAATCTTAATTCGATTAATTCCAACTTGTTAACAGATAGAGAATTTTTATTTGTCGCAGCAGATCAAGATGCCAAGACAACTCTTGCTTATCTTCAAACAATCGATTCTCCTTTGATACAGGAAAGAGAATTTCTGCTCGTTGCTACTAGCGAAAATGTTGAGGCAACTCTTGAGCACCTTCGTATAATCAAATCACCTTTGCAAGAAGATAGGGAGATTCTGCTCAAAGGCATACCTGAAAAGCTTGGGGCGATTCTTTACCACCTTTGTAAGATCAAATCACCTTTGCAAAAAGATACAGAAATTCTGCTCAAGGCCGCAGATCAAGATGCCTGGCTAACTTTTATGCATCTTCAAAACATCAGCCCCAGCCTAGATGAATTGAAAGGTTATAAGAACGTTCTACTCGTTATTATGCATAAAGAGACCAGGAGAGCCCTTGAATATCTGCACGAAAGAAACTCTGATTTACAGCATGATAAGGACATTTTGCTCGCTGCAACTCGCCAGGATACTCAAGGAACCCTGAAACACCTTCGTAAAACCAATTCCACATTACAAGAAGATAGAGAGATCTTGCTTGCGGCCACTCACGAAGATCCTGAGGGAACTCTTGAGCACCTTCGTATGATAGGTTCCACTTTGCAAGAGAATATGCAGATTCTATGTACTGCCGTTCGTAAAAATGCCTGGAAAACTCTTGAGCACCTTCATATGATAGGTTCTACCTTGCAAGAAAACAGGCAGATTCTATGCTTTGCCGCTCGTCAATGTGCTTTGTCAACTCTTAATCACCTCTATGAGATAGACTCGTCTTTGCAAGAAGATCGACAGGTTCTATGCCTCGCCGCCCGTCAAAATGCTGAAGAAACTCTTGATCACCTTCGTAAGATAGGCTCCCCCTTGCAAGAAGATAGAGAAATTCTACGCGCTGCTGCTCGTCAAAATGCTCAGGTAACCCTACATCATCTTCGTAAGATCAACTCCGATTTAAAGAATAATAGGCGGATTCTGCTTGCGGCCACTCACGAAGATCCTAAGGAAACTCTTGAGCACCTTCGCACAATCAATTCACCCCTACAAAATGATAGGCAAATTCTTCTTACTGCAATAGCGAAAGATGCTTGGGCAACTCTTAAGCACCTTCGTAAAATAGAATCCACTTTGCAAGAAAATGAACAAATTCTGCTCGCTGCCCTAGACCAAAATGTTACTGCAACTCTTGATCACCTTCATAAGATAAAGTCCTCTTTACAAGAAAATAAGCAATTTTTGCTCACTGCAGCAGCGAAAGATGCCAGGGCAACTCTTGATCACCTTCGTGAGATAGAATCCACTTTACAACAAGACAAAGAGATTTTCCCTACTCTCATAGATGAAAAAACCAATCCAACTTTTGCACACCGTAGCATCGAGCAGCCTTTCGCAATTACGCATTGGATCTCTAGGGGCTATAAAGACACTTTCTCTATGTTTGCTCAGCTTCGCCGAGCAAGCTTTCCCTGGCAAGAAGATGGAAAGATTTTGCGCACTGGCATGCGTCAAGATGTTGGAGCAACTCTTGATCACCTTCATTGGCTCAGGTCTAACTTAATGGATAACAAAGAAACTCTGCTTACTGCCGCTCGTCAACATGCTGGGACAACTCTTGACCACCTTCGTACAATCAAATCCGATTTGCAAGAAGATAGGCAAATTCTGATCACTGCCGCTCGTCAAAATGCCGAGGCAACTCTTGACCACCTTCGTACAATCAAATCCGATTTGCAAGAAGATAAAGAAATTCTTATCGCTGCTGCAGCTCAAAATGCCAAGGAAACTCTTGTCCATCTTTGTAAGATAGGCCCCGATCTGCAAAAAGATAGGCAAATTCTGCTTACTGCTGCACGTCAAAATGCCGAGGCAACTCTGTATCACCTTCGTACAATCAACTCCAATTTACAAGAAGATGAGGAGATTCTACTCACTACCACTGCCCAAGATGCCCTGGCAACTCTTGACCACCTTCGTGAGATAGGCTCTGATTTAGCGAAAAATTCGGTTATTTTGGACGCTGCTCTAAAGCAAAATACCTCGGAAGAGCTACACCACCTTTATACGATCGACCCTAATGTGGATGAAAATAGGCGCTTTCTGCTTGCTGCCACAGCTAAAGATGCCGAGATAACTCTTGCTCACCTTCGTTCGATCAACTCCCACTTAAGAGAAGATAAAGAAATTTTGCTCATTGCTGCTGATCAAGATATCCTGGCAACTCTTGAGCATCTTCGTGAGATCAACTCCAATTTAGTAACAGATCCGGATATTTTGGCTGTTGCTCAAAAGCGAAATATTTCAGGAACTCTGCATCACCTTCGTATGATCAACTCCGATTTACAAGAAGATAGGCAGATGCTGCTCGCTGCCGCAGCTAAACATGTCACAACAACTCTGTATCATCTTCGTACAATCAAATCCTATTTGCAGGAAGATAAACAAATTCTACTTGCTGCTGCTTGTCAAAATGCTCGGACAACTCTCGAACACCTTCGTACGATCAAATCCGATTTACAGAAAGATAAACAAATTCTACTCGCTGCTGTAAGTCAAGATGCTCAGACAACTCTCGAATACCTTCGTACGATCAAATCCTATTTGCAGGAAGATAAACAAATTCTACTTGCTGCTGCTTGTCAAAATGCTCGGACAACTCTCGAACACCTTTGTACGATCAAATCCAATTTGCAGGAAAATAAACAAATTCTACTCGCTGCTGCTTGTCAAAATGCTCGGACAACTCTCGAACACCTTCGTACGATCAAATCCGATTTACAAGAAGATCCAGATATTTTGGCTGCTGCTACAAAGCAAAATAGTTCAGGAACCCTGCTTCATCTTCGGATAATCAACTCCAATTTTCAACGAGATAGGACGATTCTACTCACGGCCGCATCTCAAGATGCTCACGACACTCTTTATCATCTTCGTAAGATGGGCCCTCCCTTGCAAGAAGATAAGGATATTTTACTCGTTGCCGCAGGTCAAAATGCCTACCAAACCCTGCACCACCTTCGTGAGATAAATTCACCTTTGCAAGAAGACAGGGAGATTCTGAGCGCTGGTGCAAGTCAAGATGCTCAGTTCACCCTGCATCACCTTCGTGAGATAAACTCACCTTTGCAAGAAGACAGGAAGATTCTGAGCACTGCTGCAAGTCAAGATGCTCAGTTCACCCTGCATTACCTTCGTGAGATAAACTCACCTTTGCAAGAAGACAAGGAGATTCTGAGCGCTGCTGCAAATCAAGATCTCGAAACAACTCTTGAACACTTGAATAAAATCAAATCAAGCCTATTGGAAGATACGGACTTTATGGGTCAAATAGAGAATCAGATCTCCCCTCAAGAAAAAGGCCTGGAATCGATAGATTGTAGCGAGTATTAAAACCCAAGTTGCGCCATACGCCACCTTGCCATTTTACCCAAAACCTTTTACAATATATTTTCATTTTATATTTGAGAAATCGTATGCGAGTTATTTGTCTTTTATTATTAGCAGCCCTCTTTACGCCTTTGCATGGAGCGTACCTCTTTAAAAATGGTCGGTTTTTTAATACCAGGTATGTGGCCTCTCTCTCTGTTGAAGAGCATTTTAAAAAGGGTATTGAGGCGATGCAACAGAAGAAATGGATCGAGGCAGAGGATCAGTTTCGCACGGTCATAACAAGCTTTAGTGCCTCCTCGCTGGCCAAAGAGGCCAGATACTATTTAGGGATCGTCTTTTATGAGCAGGAAGAATTCGATTGTGCCAATGAGGAGCTCTCCTCATACCTTAAGGAAAATAATAGTCCAACTCATTTTGAAGACGTGTATAGATATAAGCTCTCCATCGCAAAAAAATTAGCTTCTGGATATCGGAGGCGCATGTTTGGTGCACAGGCCATGCCCAAGATAATGGGAGGGTCCTCTCTCGCCCTTGAAATTTTTGAGGAGATTGCTTCAGGACTTCCCAACCACGAACTAGCAGCTACTGCTCTCTTAGACAGCGGAGCTCTTTTAAAAGAGAGTGAGGAGTTCGACAGCGCTATCGATACCTATCAGACTGTTATCCGCCGCTTTAAAGGAACAGCATTTGCCCTGCAAGCTTTTCAAGGGATCTCTGCCTGCTATACCGACCAAATTGCCAATCAACCCCAAAATCTCGATGCTCTTGTTTTAGCAGAGATCAACCTCAAAGAGTGCAAAAAGGAATTTCCTCAAGCAAAAGAGCTTACCCAGCTTGAAAAAGACTTTTTCTCTATGGGAGAAGCGTACGTTACAGCACTCTACGAGACCGGTCTTTTATATGAGAGAATGGATCAACCAAAAGCCTCCGTGCTCTACTATTATCTTGCCCTGACAAAGCTACCAACCTCATCTGTTGCCACACTTTGTCACAACCGATTGAAGGAACTTACTCAATATGTTGAAGAACTCCATCTATCCATACCTTCTTAGTTTTGCTCTTGTTGGATTGAGCGGCTGCTCTGGCTGGAAACTAGCCGACGGCCACTCATCTGCAAAAAAGAGTGTTCGAGTTCCATATGTCCAAGGAGATAGCAGTGGAGAACTCACAGCAGCACTTGTAGAGGCGCTCGATCAGCAGCTTTCCTTCCACGTTGATGAAAGAGGGCAATATGAGCTTCGCGTACAGCTTCTCGACAGCAAAGAGGAGAAGATCGGATACCGATATGATCCTATTGAACGAAAAGAAGAGGGAAAAAAGGTTCTTATTCTCAACGAGAGCCGAGCAAAAACATTAGCTAAGGTATCCCTTGTCAATCGCCATACAAAAGAGGTGCTTAAGGGGCCAGCCCACATCTTGGGCAATGTCGAATACGATCACCAAGAAAATACCATCGACAATGATATCCAAGACTTTTCCCTTGGACAATTAAGCGATGTCGATACTATCCAAGAAGTGAGAAATATTCCCATATATAGAGATCTAGCTCAAAAGATCGCCATGTGGCTACAAGAGAGCGCTGATCTATGCGCATAGGAGATGAACATACCCCTCAATTTATCCAGGCGATAGAGTGTGGTGAGTCCCTCAAAGTCTCACGCGATGGGACATGGTGTAAGAGATGGCGCATCACAGCACGATTGCGGCGCCTTCTCGCCCCCATCTTCCGTTGGAATGATACGCTAACAACTGCTGAAAACACTTCCCACTACCTTCTCAAAGCAAGTACGAAATCAAGTACAGGACTGCTTCAAAGTGGGTTAGATCCTGAAAGAGTGTCATCTATTGTCAAGGCTGTGAAAAAGACTATAGAGTCGCAAAAAAACAAAGAGGAAGCAAGACTAGAAAAAGGGACTGTTAAAGCGTACCAAGACAAAGTTCTTTCTCGAACGGAAGCATCGCAACTGAAAAAACGGTTCTCACGCGCTCCACCTTCTGGAGCTCGGGCGATTGTCGCGCGTCTTGATCGAGCCAATTTCACGAACTACTATCTTGGGCTCCCACAGCAAGAGATCGAAGCGAGAGAGCCTAAAAAAGCGGACATCGAATGGGTCACTGAAAAGCTCAAAACTTGGCAAACGCTACAATTTCCAGAGGAAGACTTTTTTTCTGAAAAAAGCAAAGAGGGAACAGAGAACAAAATCGTTCACTGCTGTAAATACACAGAATTTATAGAAGCGTGCCGAGAAGATGAGGCTCTTCTCGAACAGCTTTTTTATAGCGCCTTTTATAACATGCCTGCAGATTGCAATGATGCAGTTGATCTTTTCATTCAAGCGCCAGATACCACTAAAAAACTCCAAAAGCTTTTTCTCGATAAAAGAATAAAAACGGTTGCAAATCAAGGGCTTAAGTTTGTTGGCGACTCTTCTGAGCGCCAAGGAAAAGATGTTCAGCTTCTTGTTAATGGAACATATCAATCTATTGTTGATCCTGAAAGAGAGCTTACCATTGCTCCAAATGTTACAAGAAAAGTAAAAGATGTTTTTAAAACATTTGAAGAACATATTTATAAGATTTGCGATCTCGAATATCTCCAAGATGGGATTTGTCTTTTTGATAGCCAACTGCCGGGATTTGATTTCTCCTCAAAGTGGTGGGAAAAGCTCCCAATAGTTGAGAGAGTAACAAGAGAAGAGATAGAGCAGAGATATAGAGATGAAAGCGATGAAAAGCCCATTTTTGCAGAGGGTGAAGCACTTATTGTGCTTCGAGCATCTAGAACAACACCCGATCTTAATGTCGAGGGATGTCATGTATGGCAAGACATCGCTGTTCCTCTTGGAAATGACGAATTTAATCTGCTCTCTGTTTCAAAGTTTGCTACCTATTTTCCTAAAGGGCTTATCGAGACATTTGGATTTATTTTTAAAACACAAGAGGCAACCATCACTGTTGTCGATTCAAATAAGTTCATGAACTCGCGCGAGCGAATCGCTGTTGCACTCCCACCTCTTTCCCAAGAAAAATTCGAAAGCCACATGAAAAATATTGCTTGCGATATCCAAAAAGCTCATGAAAGACGGCTCATCTTTCAAGCCCAAGGGGACAACTGCACGACCTGGAATAAAAAGGTGCTTAAATATACATATGATCGCTTTTCAATAACGAACTTCTTTAAAACAGAGTTCCAGGATCTTGTACTACCAAGTATTATCATGCCTCTTTTGCATATACACAGGTTCGTGCCAACGCACACACTTAAAAAGTTTTATAGGCGAAGCCTTTCCATCCTCTTTGGTGCCTATTCTGGGACACCGGTTCCAGATAAAGATGGCATAATTACGACCAAACGGCTCACCCAAAACAGGCGGTGGAATAAAGGCTTTCTTCTTCTACCAGCTGCTCTATTCGACAGTGCAGAGGAGCTGAAAAAGGCAATACACAATCCACGCTTAGAAAGTTTGGTTTAGAAATACGTCCTCGACCTTCGAACGTAGCAAAAGAATAGACAAAGGAGAATAGCAAGGATAAGAACTGCGCCTTTGTGTTCTCCTAAAAAGTGCTGAACCTCTAAAAAGCGCTGCTTCCAGGTGGCTTTGCGAGTCTCTTCGGAAATAATCGGGATTTGAGCTACCTTCTCATCATCTGCAAAGATATGGACAACGCCCATTTTTTGCCCCTTTTTTATGGGAAAGGAGAGCTTTTCCCACTCTACAACAGATCGTATTGCGGGCTCTTCTGAAGGATAAAAGGAAAGCGAGCACTCAGAGGTTGCCCTCAAGGATAGATCAGAGCTATGGCCTTCCAGCTCTCTTGTTAGCTGAATTGGTCCTTCCTCAATAATCGTTTTACTCTTTTTCTTTTCCACTAAAAATTGCTCTAGAAGCCTTTTGGGAACAGAAAATTGGTCTCTTTTCTCTGGACATCGCAATGCAACAGCAATCAGAGACCTCTCGCTATTTTCAGCAGAGGCAACAATGCAGCGCTGAGCACGAGAATGGTAACCTGTCTTAATACCCGTTGCCGCCTCATAAAAGTATGAGCTCTTGGGGGCAATAAGCTCATTATTCTGCCGCCACGTCACTTTAGGCTGTTTGTTTGTTTTTGGCTTTGTGTACGAAGAGGTGCTAACAATGGTTCGAAAGGTTGGATTTTGCATGGCAAAGCGTGCCATAAGAGCTAAATCATACGCACACGAAAGATGCTCTGGATGGTGCAAACCATGAGGATTTTTAAAATGGGTATTTTTACATCCAAGAGACTCTATAAAACGATTTAGTCTCTCCATAAACTTTTCGATAGATCCATCTCCCCAGTAGTAAGCAAGGGTATTGGCCGCATCACCTCCAGAGACAACCATGTTAGCAAAGAGAAGATCTCTAATCGAGAGAACCTCTCCTTTTTTCAATCCAGCTATAGTAGCGGTCTTTTCCAAGATATGGGAAGGGTAGCGAGAAAAATTGTCCTGCATCTTTTCAAAATCAGAGACAGATTTAAGAGCCTCTGGGGGAACTGCAACCTTTTGATCCAGGTCGAGATCTGGGGTACCCAGCACATAGGCAACAGTGGCAATTTTTGTCGTGCTCGCAGGAGACATTTTTTCATACGCCGCTTTTTCAGCTAACACTTTGCCATTTTTTGCGTTCATCACGATAAAAGCTGACACATCTTCCGCCAAAACATGAGAGAGACAAAGAGAGAGAGAGAGCAAATAGCGGAGCATGGATCTTCCTTTCTTAAAAAAACCGTAGAAAGACAAGTCTACTAAGCAGACATAGAGGAAGTCAAGTGAGGTTATCAACGAAAATAACCAGGAATTTTTGGTAATTAACCAAGACTAATTTAAAAAATTAAATTGATATAATTGACTATTTTCAAGATTATTGTTTTCCCGCAAACTATCTTTTTCCTAGAGAGATTAACAAAATTTATTTGCACTATTGCTTTTTTTCCGAAAATCGAGCATGTACTCGAATTAGATGCATACATAGATATATTTAAATTGTGGGGTAGGTTGTGGCCAGCATTGAGGAGCTTGATGAGTTTTTTGAACATTTGCAAACCAATGCAGGAGAGCTTCTGCCAGATGGCCTCTTAGATGTGAACATCAAAACCCTTCATGCCCTTCATCTACTCAGCGATGAAACGCCTGACACAGAACCAGCACCAGTTGCTCACCTACTACAAGCCATCGAATCTGGTGGAAAAATTACGCTCTTTAATGATCGCTTTGTGTTGTGGATCGTTCCCCAACAAGAAGTACACCCTCCCTCAACAGTCATATACGTGGCTCAACGAAATGAGGATAATGAGATAAAGCCAGAGCTGGGATTTCGCACAGCAGGAATTCACAATCGCTCAAAGACAATTTTGCGCCTTATCGATAAATTTCTCACAGATATTCAAGAGACTGAATCCCTTATTTCACAACTAGAACACAGTGCTGAGTAAGATTACAACTCTTTCTCAAGCGCACAAAAAAGCTCTACCCACTCTTCATAGCGAATCTCCTCAGGACGCACGTTAGCGCCAAAAGGAGAAAGTACCCGCTCTAGCTCTCTTTTAGGGACGTTTTCAGAAAGAGAGTTGCGAAGCATCTTTCTTTTATGTAAAAAAGCGCTGGCAACAAATGCCAAAAAGGCCTCTTGGCGTTTTTTTTCTTGAATTGGAGACTCGCGAGCATTGAGAAGAAGAACTGCAGAATCAACCTTTGGAGCGGGATAAAAGCAATTTTTGCTCACACGAAAGAGATACGAAAGATCGAAAAAAAGAGAAAGCACAACCTGCATGTATGAGGAAGGCCTATGGGTTGGCAAAAGCTTTTTTGCAACCTCATCTTGCATCATGATAAGAGCGCGCGAAAAAGAGTCGCGAGACTCTACCAACCACTCTAGGATCGGAGTTGTCAGATGGTAGGGAAGGTTGGAAACGAGGGCAACATCCCTTTCCCCACCAACAAAAGAGGAGAGTGAACAAGAGAGAATATCTTTTGCTTCAACCTTTAGCTGTTTTTTTGTTGGATCAAGGCGATACAGATGAGAAGCTAACTTTTCATCCTTTTCAATAGCAATAACGCGCAGTCCTTTTGCAAGAAAAGCCTCTGTAAGGACACCAGGCCCAGATCCAATTTCAACAATGAGAGGATGAGAAGAATCGGTAGAAGCGCGCACAATCTTCTGCACGACATTGCCATCGACTAAAAAATTTTGGGAGAGCGTCCTTTTAGGTTTTGCTCCAATTGACTGTAAAAATGCATGAAGCTCAGAAGGACGAAAGAGAGGCATAGATAGTCGACCCTAAAAAAGCCCCTGCAAAAGAAAATAGAGATCTTTTTCCCTCACCTGAACTTTTTCTCCTCGTCAATAGCGCTCTTGGCTATTGGCTCGTCGAAAAACTTCAAGTGAGACAAAAATCTCTCCATTTTCTTTGCCGGGGGAAATTTTTTCCAAGAAATTGCAAAAAAATGAGTGTTCTTTCCGTTCATATATATCTTTAAAGTAAAATTTTATCCTTTTTCAGGACCGACTAGATAATTTGTTGGTGCAAAGCAAAAGGCTCAAAAGCAACTATCTTATCAGAAGAAAGAGACTGCTGAACATGGTATTGCTTTCTCAAATTGGCAAAAAACTCCTTGCTCTTCTCCTCTATTTCAGGAGCTGCCAAATGCTCACGAAGAACTCCTTCAATCTCAGAAAAAGAGGGCAGTGTTTCATGCTCTTTTTTCTCAACGAGATAACATCTCCAACTTTTTGCAGGTGATGACCTGCTGACAAACTCAACAGGTTCTGAATAACACCCTTCTGAAAGAGAGTGAAAAAGCTCTTGTAGAGAGGGAGCAAGCTCATCGTTTTTAGAGTGGAAGGTCTGAGAAGAAAAAACCTCTATTTTCTCTGAAACCTTTATCTGTTCAGGAGGGGTTTCTTTAAGCTCTTCTGCTATTGTTTGCGCAACCTCTTTAGAACAATCGCCCTCTTTTGCGCGAATAGTCACGCTCTTCCACACCCACATCGTCCGTTTTTTTGCCTCGAAGCACTGCCTCTCATATTCAACTCGAATTACTTCAGGGGTAATTGCCGATATCACAGGCATCCGAACATAAAAGCCAATCACGCGGCGCATTAAAATATCAGCTCTCATCATCTCCTGGACCTCGTGAACAGAGAGGCCTGCCTCATAAAGGTTCATCATGACATTTGGGCCAAACATCTGCTCGAGCTCCTCTCGAAGCTCTCCGTTCGAGACATGACCCTCTCGATCTTCTGCCCATGCCAAAACAAGCTGTCTATCAATAAGATCCTCAAAAACCCGTCTCCAATTGGTCTTGTAAAATTCGAACTTAGCCTCAGTAGAGCCTCGATACTGTGGAAACTGCTGATAAAAGAGCATATCGAGCTTTTTCATCACATCAACAACAGTTACGATTTGCCCCCTGACAGCCGCTAAAACTCTATTGTCAATAGCAATTGTCTTTTTCGAAGGGGCAGGCTCTGCACCATGAAGAGAAGCTATACCGATTATAAGAACCAACAAACAATGTCTCATTTTTATCCTCAGTTAAGGGGAGAATATATCATGTATTCTCTCTTTTTTGCATACAGACTGCAAAAAAGCCGTCCATCTTTCCATCTTCTGGAACAGATTGAAAGGGCTCACCCACTATTTTAAGGGGATACCTGCTGAGAAAATGCTCTATCTGCTCCTCATTTTCCTCTGCTAAAAGGCTGCATGTGGCGTAAATAATTGTGCCGCCGGCTCGGACAAAAGAAAAAGCCTGATCAAAGATCTCTCTTTGCTCTTTTATAAGAGAGGCGAGCTTTTCAGAAGAAAAGAGCCATTTCATATCGGGATTTCTGCGCAATGTTCCAGTTCCTGAACAAGGAACATCAACCAAGACAAAATCCATACGCCCTTTAAGCAATTTCAACCGCTTTTTCTCGTTATTTAAAATACATTGTGCATTCTGAATGCCAGCCCTCTTTAACCTCTTCTTAGCCTCTTGCAACGCTTTTGGACGAATATCATGCAAAAAGATCTGCCCCCGATTTTTCATTTTTGGAGCACAGGCTAATGCTTTACCTCCAGAGCCAGCACAGTAATCAAGAAAAGAGTCTCCTGGCTTCACCTCAATGAGCTCTGCAACCTTTTGAGAGCCAGCATCTTGCATCTCAAAAAAGCCCTCTTTAAATTCCGGAAGGATCCAGACATTTAACCGTCGAGAGAGGGTGATCGCATCCTTTCCTTGTGGATTTTCTTTTGCCTCTATACCAGAGGATTGGAGACGCTCTATCAGCTCTTTGCGAGAGATCTTCATGCTGTTTGTTCGAAGTGTGATCGGAGCCTCTTTATTGCTTGCGAAGCAAATAGATAGAGTCTTTTCCTTCCACCTGCGCTGCAATGCTTCAAAAAGATCTTTTGGAAAGCTTACGCGAACATGTTCTTCTAAAGAGGTATTACCGTATGTTGAAAGATCTTTCTCGAGCAGCTCAAAGAGTGCCTCCTCTTCTTTTCCTTCTAACAAACTCTTCCACCTGAAAAAGGTATACAATCTCTCAACAATAAAGAGTCGATCCTTTGACCCAAGTTGGGGATGGGAACGAAAATAGCGGCTAATAAAAAGATCTAACGGACCTTTATTTGGATCAAAGGAATGTAATATTTGAAAAAAATGTTTTTGACGAAATAAAATAGATCTCATAACTCTTTTTCTTTTGATGAGAAGATGATAACAAAAAAAATCAAAATTTTCTATGGGATTGTCGGTGTTATCCTCGTTGCGTTCGGAAGAGCCTCTTGGATTTGGCCGCTTGCGCCGATTTGCGCTGTCTGTGGCTACGCCTTTTTGTGGAGAGCCTCTTCGCGTCTACTTGGTCTCTGGACACTCTTTTCTATTGCAAACCTCATCCATTTGAATTGGCTTTTGAGCCATCCCTTTCTCTATATTGTGGGAGGGTGGGTCGCTCTCTCTCTTCTCTTTGCTCTTCTCTACGCTCTTATTAGCCTTCGTGTGACTGCTGCCCCCCTTTCCCTCTTTCACACTCTCCGATATGCTGCACTCTTCTCTCTTCTCGAATGGAGCTTTACCCAGCTTCCCTGCGGATTCTCCTTTCAAACAGCAGCACTCCATCTTTCCTGGAACCCGCTCTCTCTCCAAACAGCTTCCATCTGTGGTGCTATCGGCTTAAGCTTTGTGGTCTTTCTCACCAACCTTTTTGTCTACGCTTGGATGCAGCACTCGCATTTCGGTCGTTATGCTATCCTTGTTGCCCTTTTCCCCTACCTCGTAGGAGGATCTCTTTATTTTCATAGAGCATCTAAGCAAAATTTTGCCTCCCATCTTCGCGTTGCTGTTTTGCATACAGAAGAGCCGCCTGATGTAGAGCCCTCTCGCCTCAATCAACACGAGGTGCATGAACACAAATGGAAGCAGATATTTACTCTTACCCATCAACTTAAAAATCTTGATCTCATCCTCCTTCCAGAAGGAGTTGTTCCCTATTCAGCGCAAAGTCAACTCTTTCACTCCTCTCTTCTGCCTCAAAATTTGTCATACGAAAAAGGACCAGCGCTTCTTTCTTCTCTAGAGATTGCTCGCCTTATGGCGCGCTCATATAACACCCCCATTCTCATAGGACTTGAAAATCAGAGTATTAGAGGCTCAACAAACTCTTGCTTCTTCGTTCCGCCAGGAAATAAAACAATAGAACACTACGACAAGCAGCTTCTTCTTCCTTTTGGTGAATATATTCCTTTCCCATCTCTTCGTTCTTTTTTAGCAGACTATGGAGTCCACGGCTCCTTTTTCCAAGGCAAAGAGACAAAGCTTCTCGACTACTCCAACCTTCGCCTTGCCCCTCTTATTTGTTATGAAGAGACCTTTTCTACGTACACAGAAAGAGCGGCTCGACTCAATCCAACTTGTTTTGAGTCAGTGCATAATGACGCTTGGTTTCCAGATTCTCGCCTTAAATTTGAGCACTTTGAACAGGCACGGCTTCGCGCTGTAGAGACTGGGAAACCGATCATACGATCATGCAATAAGGGTGTAAGTGGTGTAATAAGTGCTTTAGGAGAGAGTGTAGAGCACAAAGAGGGTACAAGCTGCTTTACAATCCGTCTTTCTACCTACTCGCCTCTCTCTTTCTTTCTTCTTATAGGCACTAGCAGCATCGCTCTCTGTTTTATCTGCCTTGTCCTTCTCTCCATTGCTGTAGAAGAGAAAAAAAGCGCTCCTCTGACTCTTCATTAAGTTGAGTAAGGCCTGGCTTTATCCCACGCTCAGAGAGAGTAAACGCCCAAAGCGTATTGCAGACTCTCCCTGAAAGTCTCACACCGATACCCGGTACTCCTACGGCATTAGCAAAGTCTCCGAACATTTTTAGAGCCATCTCACATGTTGTGATAAGAAAGAGTACCTTTTTGTGAGGATAGATCTTTTTTGCATCTATCATCGCTAAGGCAATATCGCTCGCTGTTGGAATTATCGAAAAGAGCGTCCTCTCTTCTGGCAATGTGTGATACGCCTTGCCAATAGGACACTGCCTACATATTCTATTGTTTAAATCAGCACTACACCCTTTTGAAAACCTGCCAAACGGACACTCAAAGGGTTTTTGGCAATATGAAAAGCCGACAAAAAGAACCGTCTCTTTATCGTGCAATAGACGCTCAGCCTCTTCAACTGTGTTGATACCGTAGAGAAAAAAATCACCATTTTGGGTGTAGGAACGAGGCGCTCGTAGAGAAGAGAGGTAGCGCCAAAAAGAGGAGAACGGGTGGCAAAAAAGCTCGCGCCAAAATCTCCACCAGCCCTTACCCGTTAACAGCCAATAGAGCCCCTTACATCGAAGAAACTTTTCTTGTCCTGGCACTATTGTGGGGCCTTTTGGAAAAGAGACAGGCTTTCTTACCTGATAGTGCTGTGCACTTTTCTTTGCTTGCTCTTCCCACTCTTTGTCCGCCTCTTCCCAGGAAGAGAAGCCGTCCCAAAATTTCTTCATAATGCCAAGGCCCTCAAAAGCATACGAAAAGAGTAGCCTTTTTGGGATTAGTCGTCTACTCCGGGAGGAGTGTTGGGCATGCCGTCTTCATAGAGCTTTTCATACAAATATTCAGAATCTGTAAGCTCTCGTACTGCCTTTTTCGTAGAGGTTAAGCCCTCTGCAAATCCAACTATTTGAAGAAGAGCATCGACATAGTGAGCTTCAGTTGTCAACTGATCATTTTGAAATTCGAGTCGAACAATGCGCTCTAATAATTGATCTTCAGTCATAGAAATACCTATATTAACCGATACTAAGCTCGACCCTTTAGTTTATTAGAGCCAATGATCCGGATTGTATGGATTAAAAAATTAATTTCCAGAAGAAAATAATCTTTTTTTCTTTTATTATTAATATAAACTCAAGTGGAGTCATAATGAATCCAGTACACCATCCATACATCTTTGAAACTAGGCGATGGCAGAGAAATGGCAGCTTTTGTCCTGCAAGAGATTCCAAGGAATATAAATTAACCGGCGTAATACAATGTACGCGAAATACAACTGAGTGGCAGGTTAATAATGTAATGTTTGTTGCTCTCAACCAACCTCTAAGAATTGCCATGCTTCATACTGTACAAAACAGTCAATCTAACAAAACAGAAGTTACATGGTCTTCGTACAACACGGAATTTGGCACTATGGACGGAAGGTTTGTCATCTTTAGCGATATTATTAGCTCAACTTGGACTTCTGACAACGGCTTTTCTTCTCAGGTGTTATCAACTAAAATCAATGACCAAAAATACCAAGAAACTGGTGTTGTGTTTACACCGCAAAACGAGATTTTCTCTCAATGGACATCTATAATAACGCCGGTTTAGTTCTCACTTTTTTCAGCTGGAATTCTAACAACAAGAGCAGATGGGAACCGCCTATCAGCAGAAAGAGCAAATGTTTTTACTAGAGCCTCTGCTTTACTCTGCGCAGTTTTGAAATTTCTATTTCTAGCAATATCTCCAATATCATTTGCAGAAAAGTCCTCATTAAAATCATCAGTGTGCAAAACAAGTAGTGCCCCTTTGTCAAGACCACCTTCCACCTTAGACACCTTACCTGTTGACGAAAGTTTCTTAACGCCCTTATTACCAATGCTTCTGATACCAACACCTTTGCCAAGATTCTGCACCTGCATTGAAGCATGTTGAGGAGACTCTATTCCAATTTTCCTACACGATTTTTCAAATCGCGGGTTAGAAAACAGCGCGTCCTCTGTTAACTGGTGTGTCTTATTTGGCATAACGAGTAACGTTCGGCTATTTCCAACATTAACCGCCCACACTTGCCTTCTTCCCTCTCTCGATATAATGAGCGCCATGGTAAGAGCCGTATCTGACCCATCATCTACTTGATCATTCAACTTGTCATCTAGTTGCACGCTCACACTAGCAAGGATATTTTCCAGCTGTCCATCAGAAATACACTCCAGATCTTCGTTCTCTAGACTCTGTTGCAATGTTTTCTGCAAATGCTCTGAGACATATTTTGAAGCACCTACACCCTTACGACCAGCACAAACAGCAAAAAAGGGAATTTTACTCGTACCAACCTCTACCACTCCCTGTGCATGCGTATTCTCCTGTGGAGAAACCTTTTTTTGCAGATGTGCCACTCCAAACGTACACCCTTCTACCAGCGTGTTGCTCTCTTTCGGAATTTCAATCGCCTTTCTCTCATTTTGGAACAGTGAATTCAGCTTCTCTTCTGAAAATTCCGAGTAGGTATTCTCAAGAACCATCTCAATGCTTCCACGCAAACCACCCGGATTTTGGCTCCCATGTACATCAGTATTAATGGTTTTCCATCGACTTAACCTCTCTTGCACATTCTCTTGCTTTTTTAGCGCTGAAAAAGGAGTAGAATTGGATGAAAGTGGAATGCCAGCAGTAACAGCTCCTGCTAACACCCTGGCAAAACGAGGCTTAGGAGTAGGCTTCGTTTCAGGAGAGACGACAACACCGCGCGCTTTTGCAATAATATCAAGATATTCATCAAGAGACGGCTCTGTTGTAGAAGGTGTCTCTTCAGAAAAGACTTTTTTCGATCCACATATTTTTTCTATAGCCTTACGAAAGTTGTCTTTTGTACTCCTTTCATCGATATCTTCTTCGTCTAGATCACGAAACTCAGGAAGCCTCCCTGCTCTCATATAAAGCCCTAACGCTTCCAAGCCAATGTCAGCACCCACAAAAAAGGCAATTTTAAGAGCCCTTCTTTCGCTGTCTCCCATCTCTGCTCTCGAAGAAATCGTCTGCTTTGTTGGGGTTCTGAAAGATACTTCATCTTCGGCAACAGAGCTTTCATCCAGCTCAGACATTTGTGTAAAAGACCTTATGGTCGATGCAACACTCTCTGATAAATTTTGTAACGCTATAACCCGCCTCGGCAAAATTGGAGACAAGAAAAAAGGCGCTGGTATTTTACTGCTGTTATTTAGAGGCGTACCGCCAAACAAAACCTGCGACGTTGATATCGTTTCACTACCATCTGGCACGGTAGAGTCAAATGTAGAATGCCCCGGCTTCTCTGGTGTTGAGAACAAAAGGCTCCCTGGGTTTATTTTGCCTCCTGGCGCCGTACGAAACAACATAGGACGCCCTCCTGCCATTGATGTTTCAAGAGAAGAGACGTCTGAACTTATGCTGCAGTCAGGCAACGTAAAGTCATACACAGAATCCTCCTTCTCCAGTGTTACACCCTCTGGCAGTGTGTTACCGTCTGGCAGTGTGTTACCGTCTGGCAGCGTGTTACCGTCTGGCAGTGTGTTACCCTCTGGCAGTGTGTTACCGTCTGGCAGTGTGTTACCGTCTGGCAGCGTAGAGTCAAATGTAGAATACCCCTGCTTCTCTGGTGTTGAGAACAAAAAGCTCTCTGGCTTTATGTTGCCTCCTGGCGCCGTACGCAACAACATAGGACGCCCTCCTGCCATTGATGTTGAAAGAGAAGAGTCGTCTAAACTTGTGCTGCAGTCAGGCCACGTAAGGTCATACACAGAATTCTCTTCCACCCCTGGTGTCGAGAGGAAAGAGCTCTCTGGAGTTTCGGTGCCCCCTGCTGGCAACACAGTCTGCCCTCTCGGGCTTGGAATTGAGGAGGCGGCGGTAGAGCCTTTTAGTAACTCTCTCTTTCCAATTTCTTGTGCTTTTTGTGCTGTTTTTTCTGCTTTCGGAGAAAGAATTTTGGTGAAAAAACGAAAAGAGGCCAAAGAAAAGACAATAGGAAGCGAAAAGATTGTGGTGGCAACTGCAACAACCGCCTGTTTATACCAAGGCAAACCACGAAATTTCTCCCAACTACCCAAAGAAGTATCGCAAGGATTGAAGTAAGCAGAAAGGACATCACTCAAACGCACTGGGTTTTACCTTTAATTCAAAATTTTCTTTTGTCAAGGGGCTCTCATCTTAACAACTCGACTAAAAAAACAAAAAAGAAAAAAGCCCCCTTTGTGTTTACACCAAAAGACGAATTTCTCTTTCAATGGGAAGCTTTAAAAACGCCGATTTAGTTCTCACTTTTTTCAGCTGGAATTCTAACAACAAGTGCAGACAGGTTATCTGCGCTTTCTCCAATAAAGGCTGCCTTTACAAGTGCCTCTGCTTTTTCCTGTGGTGTTGTAAAGTTGCTGTTTCTAGTAATCTCACCAACCTCATTCGAACAAAAAACTTCATTTAGGCCATCGCAATGAAGAATAATCTCGAGCTCTTTCGAAGGATCCACCTCCATCTTGGTAACCTTGGCCTTTGGTGAAGGGCCTTCCCCAAAATCACCGATTGCTCTGGCAACAGCTAGTGAAGCGAACAATCTACCTCCGAATATTGGTATTCCTGCTCGCTGACAAGAGTCTGCAAACCGCTGAGCATTTGGATCGGCGTCTTCTGTGAGCTGATAGGTGCTCTCTGGTGTAACTGCTACGACTCGGCTATCTCCAACATTGGCTGTCCATATCTCTTTTCTGTTCCCTCTTGGTAAGACAAGGGCCAGGGTTAGGGTGGTGCCTGATCGCTCGAAACTACTATCCCTGTATTGCTCCAGAAACTTCTCACCTAACCGCACACCAAGACTAGCGAGAAGATTCTCTAGTTGCGCATCAGTAAGGCTCTCTAGATCTTTATCTTCTAAAATCTCCTGCATAGTTTTTTCTAAACGGAGGGCGACAAAGTCTGAAGCTACCTCGCCACCATGACCATCGCAAACAGCAAAAAAGGGCAGATCCACTCCATTAACTTTTACTATTCCTTTTGCATGCGTATCCTCTTGTGAAGAACGCCTCCCACATAGATGTGCTACACCAAATTCATAGCCTCCTATGAAATTCTCACCCTCTTTCGGTTTCCCCGTTATTGGCTGAGACAATATAGCGGGTTGAAATTCACCGTTAAGGGTCTCTGGAGTAAATGTAGAAAGCTCTCCGACATTCCTTTTAAATCTTTCGCCCATTCCAAGCCAATTCTTTGGATATTGAGCAGGATCAATTTCGGTTTGCCACCGGTTCAACCTCTCCTCTACTTTCTCTGGCTTTTTCAAGGCTGCATAACGAGCTACCCCTTGCAAAAATTCCTCTCCGAAAGTATTTTTAAAGCCATGTGAAAGCTTGATTCTAGCAATAGCTGCCCCAGCTAACACTCTGACAAAGTGCGAATTCGGAATAGGAGCTGTTTCAGGATGAATGACAAGGTCTCTTGCTTCAAAAATTTTATCGAGACATTCCTCAAAGGAAAGCTTTCCCTCAGGAAAAATTCTTGTATAACGCTTTTGAACATCTTCTTCCTCTTCATTCCATTGCTTTGTTAACCGAAATACTGCTTCCATAGCTTTGCGAAAATTACTTTCAGCCCGCTCTTTATCCCCTTCAATTAGTTTCTCTGATGCAAACTGTAGATCCTCTCCTTTCATATACCGTTCTAATTCTTCTAAACCACTCTCTATCCCTTGAGAAAAGGCCTTTGTAAGAGCTCTCTTTGCACCAAGATCCATTGAATTCGTAGATATATCATTGCCTCCAAATATCTTCTCAAAGAGATTTCTACATACTTGTGCAGCTTTACTTGCTGTCTCTTGTGTTGTCGGAGAAAGAGCCTCGGTGAAAAGGCGAAAAGAAGCTACAGAGCCAACACCAAATGTTGCAACGCTGGCAAGAAACGTAGCAACTACAACAGCTGTCTTTCTATATCCTGAAAGATGAGAGAAATTTTCCCAGCTGTTCAAGGAGTTATTACATGGATTACAGTATGTAGAGAGAACATTACAAAAACTCATTGTTTTACCTTTAATTTTTTACAAAGAGGCTTTTATCTTAACATTTTTTTAAAAACATGCACAACATTTTTACGATACAACGACGCTCTCTTCGCACTCTATTGCCCGCTCATTTTGCATAGCAGCTGGAGAGATACGAAGGGTTTGGGGAGTTTCGATTTCGGCAACACCCTGAATTCCCGAGGCCGCCAACCTCTTTACAGAGACAAGAAGGCGGTTTTCAAAAGAGGAGACCGCTCTATCATACGCACGTACACTTCGCTCTAAATGGCGACCAATATCGCAAAAGTGGTCGCTAAAAACCTTACACCGATCGAACCAGGTGCGCGCCTCTTCCAAAATCGATTGTGCATGCTGCTCAATCTTTGCCTCTCCCCAGCTATAGGCGATCACTTTAAGCATAGCGATCAGAGATGTCGGTGTTGTCAGCAAGACCCTTTGGGCACTTGCAAATTCTAAGAGCTCCTTATCTTCTTCAAGTGCTGGGGCCAAAAAGCAATCTCCGTGCATAAAGAGCACAACAAAGTCAGGAGCTTTGGGAAACTGATCCCAATATTTTTTCTGAGAAAGCCGTATCACATGCTGCCGGACAAGTCGCGCATGCTGAACAAGCTTTTCCTTTTTCTCTTCAACATCTTCTGACTCTACAGCATCGAGATACGCAGACAAGGAGACTTTTGAATCGACAACAATAAGATGATCACCAGGAAGGCGAATGACCATATCAGGACGGACACTTCCACTCTCAGAACCTGTTGAGACCTGCTCTTCAAAGTCGCAATATGAGAGCATACCTGCAATTTCGACAACGCGGCGAAGTTGTATCTCACCCCATCGTCCGCGTACTGCAGGCTCACGAAGCGCTTTTGCAAGATTGCCTGTCTCTTTGTTGAGTGTAGCTTGGCTCTTTGATAGATCCTGAAGCTGCTGCTGAACACCTTCATAGGCCCCTTTACGAGAGACCTCGAGCTCCTGAACCTTTTTCTCCATCTGCTCCAAAGACCCTCGAAGCGGAGAAAGAATGCCTGCCATCTCCTCCTGCTTTTTCTCCATGGAGCCGCTCATAATCGTGTGATACTGCTCAAAGGTCTGCTTAGCCATGTCGAAAAAGGTGCGCTGAGACTGAGAAAAAGCGCTGTGTGATATTGCCTCGAAGCGATCTGTGATCTGCTGACGCGTTGCGTCGATAAGCTCTCGTGTTCTTCTTTCAAGCGCTCTTGCCCCTTCTAATTCATACTCAAGGATCCTTTTAGCAAGACGCTCATCTTCTAATGTCTTTTGCAGCTCATATATTCGCTCGCGCGCTTGTCGCAGTTTTTGATACTGTATCGATAAAGCAGAGATAAAGAGTATACTTATAGCTAATATAATCATGCCCTTGCTGCCCCCCTAAATACAGTACATATTAACTTTCTTGCCCAAATCTTATCCCAGAACACCATATTAAAAATAAACAGATTTCTTACACCCCTTGGAATAGATCATATTCGTTCACATATATTAGTCAAACAGTGTACAACAATAGGTTACAATCAGTGGTTAAGCATGCAACAAGAAATAAAAAACAGTTCTCTTTTCTGGAAGATTCCTCTTTTTTCCTTTCTTTTGTTTCTTCCCTTTTCAGCTAGTATAGATTTAGCTGTCTGCCGATTTTTTGTGGGGGAGGCGGGGACATTTCAGGCTCCAGCATGGTGCTGGACTCTTTATCGATATGGCCTTCGCCCAGGACAATCCCTTTTTATTGTAAGCAGCGCACTTTTCATTATAGGACTACTTATCCGAAAAAAAAGAGTCTGGAACCCTGCTCTCTATATAAGCTTAACGATTCTTATAG
>Ga0180438_10002140_pt1 | contig 33190 bp, 26 predicted proteins | sample SS_ome_12_FD_132455 | JGI IMG/M metagenome (GOLD analysis project Ga0180438, IMG submission 132455) | Hypersaline lake sediment archaeal communities from the Salton Sea, California, USA - SS_3_D_2 metaG | ecosystem: Environmental > Aquatic > Non-marine Saline and Alkaline > Hypersaline >... | reverse complement strand
TCGACATCCAGTCCCCTTTCGGTCTTCCAATCGATATATTTATGCAAAACTTTCGCATACTTCGGAGTCGTAACGACGAGCATCTTGTTTCCGTCCATAGACGGGTCGGCATTGAAAGCACTGGGTGAAGGCTGATCCGATGTAAGAATTGTGCTCAGAAAGAATCCCAAGACAAGTAGAAAAATTAGACATTTTCGCTTCTTCATGGACAAAAGCACTCCTTTATTTTCGGCGTTATCTCACCTTCTAGCAATAAATATGCCAATTCGTGACAGTCCCCTTTTCTGTTTTTTGCGTGGTTGATTCCTCTTGACGTTCATCGGATAACTCGAATCGACTTCTCTAGTACTGTTCGGATACGAACACATATTGTTCGAAACTGGATGAAATGTGTGCAAAATTCTGGAGGTTCTCACATGAATACGATGGTATAATTCTTGCATAAAAAATGACATTCGATAGCCGGGAGTGAAGTGATGATAAAAAATTACCTGAAAACAGCTTTACGGAATCTGAAACGGCATCCGGGATATTCTTTTATCAACATCGTGGGTCTTTCGATCGGAATGGCCTGCTTCATCCTCATCGCCTTGGTCATCCGGGGAGAGTTTCAGGTCGATGCCTTTCATGAGCAGGCTGAGAGGATCTTCAGGGTAACACGCCTCGACGAATACGGTGGCGAACTCAACAGGGTAGCCCTCACTCAGGCACCACTCGCTGCCGCCCTTAAGCGCGATTTCCCTGAGGTCGAAAAAGCCGCTTGTTTCAATTATCGTGGAGATGTCCTGGTCAGATATAAAGATAAGACGATCAATCAAAACTTTATAAGTTTTGCCGAGCCGGATTTTTTCGAAATCTTCTCTTACGCCTTTCTGGCCGGCACTCCCGAAACAGCACTCAGCCAGCCTCGATCCGCCGTCCTTACGGAAGACGTAGCCGAAAAATTTTTCGGCACAGAAGATCCGATCGGAAAAATTCTCCATATCCGGAACATGCCCGATGTGATGGTGACGGCCATCATCAAGAGCCATAAGGATTCACACCTCAATTTTTCCATCATTTTTCCCTTTTCGCTTTGCCGGGAAATAGGCGTGGATATCGATACCTGGAACCGCTATAACTACACCACCTATATTCGACTTCGGGAAAACGTCGATCCGGCTGCCTTCGCAGTCAAGATCGAAGATGCCTTGAGCCGATACACATCTCCCGAGACCAAGTTCAAACTGGAGATGCAGCCTCTAAGACGAATCTATCTCCACTCCGATTATGATTATGATGTCCATGCGATTCACATCGATATCATGATGGTCTATGTGCTGGGTCTTGTCGGATTCTGCATTCTTTTGATCGCCTGTATCAATTTCATGAATCTCACGACGGCCCGTTCCTCCCGACGGGCGCGGGAGGTGGGAATGCGCAAAGTGGTGGGAGCAAGGCGCTGGCAGCTCGTTTCCCAATTCCTCGGCGAATCCATGCTCTTCACTTTCATATCGCTGGTGTTCGCTACCGTGATCGTCGAATTTATGCTCTCCCTGATAAACAGAATTCAACCTTTCAAGGCATATGCCCTTTTCAGATCTAACGATGCGGTCCTGTATTGCGGACTCCTTCTGGTTGCTCTTTTGACCGGGATCATTTCCGGAGGCTATCCGGCTTTTTTCCTTTCGCGATATCAAACTGCCAAGGTCTTGAAAGGCTCATCGGTGAAGAGTACCGGGAAGGCTCTTTTGCGTAAGGTTCTCGTTGTCAGTCAGTTTTCTTTCGCAATACTCCTGATTATCGCCACACTGACCGTTTTCAGGCAGATGCGATTTATGCAGAACCAAGACCTGGGATATGACAAAACCGGTCTTTTGGTGTTTTCATTGCCGGAAAATATGCACAAAGACTATACGGCTTTGAAAACCGATCTTCTGAGATACCGTGACATTTATAACGTGACGTCTTGCATGAATCTGCCCACTTGGCTGGGACCTTCCTACTTGCTTTCCGATTGGGATGGCCGGGATACGGACAAAGAGATCTACATGTATCATGGCAGCGTGGATTATGATTTTTTCGAGACTTTTAAGATCCCGATAATCCAGGGCCGGGCATTTTCCCGCGATTTTGCGACTGATATGGAGTCTGCGTTGATCGTAAATGAAGAGGCACTCCGGGTCATGGAGATGCAGGACCCTATCGGGAAAAAAATGGGACATTTCAAGCGAGATGGGGTCATCATCGGTGTGATGAAAGATTATCATTTCGCCACTTTGCGCGATGCGATAGGGCCCATGGTCCTGGACCTGGATCCCCAGGCCACAAATTTTGTGATCGTCAAAGTCAATCCCGAAAATCTTGCGGTAACCGATTCCTGGATCGAAAAAGTATGGAATCGTTATGATCCGGACCAAACATTCGAAGCGAAGCTGATGGATGACGTTTTGGACGAGGCGTACCGGACAGAAAGCATCATAGGCCGGTTTTTCAATTATGCGACTTATCTTGCACTGATGATATCCTGTCTGGGATTGTTCGGCCTTGCCGCCTATTCGGTGGAACAAAGGATAAAAGAGGTCGGCATCCGTAAAGTGCTGGGAGCTTCGGCATCCGATATCTTCAGCATGTTGTCCAGAGAACATTTCAAGCTCATCGCCATATCCAATATCATAGCCTGTCCTTTAGGTTATCTTGCCATGCGGGCGTTTCTTCAAAATTACCCGTTCCGGGCATCCCTAGGAATCGATATTTTCCTGTTGTCTGCTTTCGCCGCTTTCGCGATCGCTTTTATCACGGTCTTTTCTCAGACTATCAAAGCATCGCGGGCAAATCCTGCCGATATATTGAAATACGAGTAGGACGATCGCCACAAGAGAGGAATACGGGATGGGTAGCCTAAAGAGGGAACCTTAAATAAGCTATGTGTCTGGGATTATAGACGAAGGATTTAAAAAAGGATGTGTTGAATGAAAGGGAAATCATGGATACTGCTCGTCGCTGCTTTCGGCTTTTTTATAAGTCCAGCGGTTCAGGCCCAGGATAGGAGTCCGTTTCTCGAAAAAACCTTCGTTAAAAAATTGAGTTGTGACCTTTCATTGCGGCATCTGATTTACCTGCCGAAAGGTTATGAGGACTCCCCCAAGAAATGGCCGCTTCTTGTTTATCTGCACGGCGGAATGGGACGGGGAAGCGATTTCGAGAAGCTGCATTGGTATCCTGTCCCCCGAATGATACTCGAGAAGAAATACGATCCGCCCTTTATCGTCCTGATCCCCCAATGTCTGGAAGGTAAATTGTGGTCGAATATGGAGTTGATCGGTGTCGTCGAATTATTGAAGAATACCATCGCATCTTATGAAGTGGACACCGCAAGAGTCTATGCGGTCGGGTACAGCATGGGCGGTAACGGGGTCCTGGAGCTGGCTTACTATGCTTCGGAGATATTTGCCGCAATCGCGCCGATGTCGGGTATGAGCAATACGTGGTGGGCATCCAAGATCAAGGACATCCCTTCCTGGTTTTTCCATGGGGCAAAGGACGACCGCGTGCCTGTTCGTGAATCCGATGAAATGGTCGACGCTCTAAAAAAAGAAGGGGCGGACGTGAAATACTCTCGCAATGATGAAAGAAAACACTCGCCCCCTACGGAAGAAGAACATCTTGAATTATTTGAATGGCTTTTAAAACATACAAAAAAGCATTGAGTAATAGAGTTTTTTGCCCACATTCCCGATAATGCACATGCCGCAGAAATGCTGAAAAAATTGGAAAAATGAACGAACGGGAAAAATTAGCGTATAAAAGGTAGGGAACTAAACACGGAAGGAGAGATAGACCATGAAAATGAGAATCCTGATCATAGCGTTGGGCATATTTTTAACTTGCTCGAATGTTGTTAAGCCTATGGAATCAAACGGGGCTGTCGATGACGAGTTCCTCGTCAAATCGGGCGGAGAGGAATTATATATCAAAGTGCGGGGGCAGAATTCCGGTAATCCGGTCTTGCTTTTTCTCCACGGAGGGCCTGGTGAGGTTACAGGCCCTTTGGGTTTTCAGGCCTATGCCGGGCCGGAACTGGAAAAACATTTTGTCGTGGGATATCTTCATCAACGCAACACATGCAAATCTCCGTCTGTTCCGGCCGGCACACTCACAGTAGGACAGTATGTCAAAGACGTCCATAATGTCGTCGAATTCTTAAAAGAGAAATTCAAAAAGGAAAAAATATTTTTGCTCGGGCATTCATTCGGGGGAGCACTGGGATACATGTACTTATTGGAATATGAAAACGATCACAATATCGAGAAGTTTGTTTCTGCAGGCGGAGCTTTTAGCATGCCGGCACTTGAAGATAATGGCTACAAAGCCGCTTTAGATTTGGCGAAGAAAACGAATAATCAGCAGGCTTTGGAGAAATTGGATGCTTTGGGCCCTCCTCCTTACGAGACGTTTCAAGAAGGAATGACGTGGCGAATGCTTGCCATGAACATGTTGAATGGGATGAATGAAGGAATTTCAAAAAATTACCAAATGTCTAAAGTATTGTCGGCCGCCGGAATTGAAACTTTTGATATGGGATGGCAGAAAAAAGCCATGGCGATCGGAAACACGATGTGGACTGAGTTGAATACCATCGAACTCGAAGATGACGTGAAGAGAATTACTGTACCCATTTTGATGATAGCCGGCGCTAAGGATATCATGGTGCCGTTCAGCCTGATGGAAAAAGGCTATGAAAACCTGGGCGGGGAAAAAGAATACGTCATTCTTGAAAAAAGCAACCACATGATGTATATCGACGAGCCCGATTTGTTCGTTTCGAAGGTTTTGGCGTTTTTTTCAAAAATAGACTAACGGGACACTATTTGATCGCTACGCCGATGGTATCCCGGTGCATGTGGATCAGCGTCCGCATGTAAGGGCCGATCTTGTCGGATCCTTCGAATCCGGCCGCTATCGCTGCTTCATCGCGTTTTTCTTTGGTTATGTCGGGACTTGCAGCCCACTGTGCCATGTCCTTGTAGCAGCCAAGTGTGAAAAGGTCCCATGACGCTCCTTGGTCGCGGGTGAAAATCAGGTTCTGCGTCCTTCCGATATTGCGCTGATAGGCGTTTTCCATCTCGCGCTCTTTAAAAAGCTCAGCATGCTTTCCCGGCAGGGCGATAAAGATCTCGATATGATAAAAAGATGTGCCCTTGAAGACTTCTTCCACGATCTCATGGGGCGGGCCCATTACGAAGATATCCTCCTGCCATGACACATCCTCCTGGTATCTCTTTTTGAATTTCTCAGGAGACATGGGAGCGACGGCCAGGGCCTGAGCGCGGTGCTCTGTCCTTTTTTCAGAATAGTACTCTGCGTAACTTCCCATCGGGTAGAGCATCATCAGGTCCCACTGATCGCCCTGCGTGTGCCGCCACCAGAACGGTCGCTTGTCGCCCGCAGCGTTGTACACCGGCAATCGCTCCTTCAGCAGGCCTATCAGGTCGAGAAGCTTTCCCGGGGCTGCCCGAATGAACGTCGTTTTATACAGGTAGGTTTGATCCGATGGGAGGGCTTCGTTTTGCTCTGAAAGGGGTACAGCCGGGAATACCCATACAACCAAACACAACGTTAACACGAATTTTCCGATCGCATGAAATTTCATAAAGCCTCCTTTTGACTTCTCGTTTTTTTGTCTATCATATATACCCCAGCAATAGGAAAATGGCAATAAGACAACATTGAAAATCCCGGATTTAGCTCGACAGGCTCTAAAAAGAACCCTTGATTTAAGGGGCATTTATTCATCGCGTTGACAACCCAATTCAACGTACGTCCGTTTAAATTTATTGGTGCTCTTTTAAAAAGCGATGCATGTTCGGTATCAAGAATTTGAAGCAACCAAAATTGAATCGATTATCAAGGAGTGGATCAAATGACAAAAAAATTCCTAAAAATTACCTTCCGGAATATGCTGAAGCAGAAAGCGTACTCGTTTTTGAATATCGCAGGTTTGGCGATAGGGATGGCCGCCTGTATTCTCATTTTGCTCTGGGTTATGGATGAATTCAGCTTCGACAAATTCCATGAAAAACTGGATCGAATTTACCTGGTGGCCCAAACCCAGCATTATGGCGCTCGCGGTGATTTTACCGTGTCGCCGACTCCGGCCCCCCTTGCACCTGCTTTGGAGATAGAATACCCGGAAATTGAACAGGCCACGAGATATTCACCATACCTGGGGGAAAGTCTCGTCCAATATAACGATAAGCTTTTCAAAGAAAGACTGGATGCTGCCGATCAACAGTTTCTGGATATATTCACATTGAAATTTTTGTCCGGTGATCCATCCACAGCACTCATCGAACCTTATGCCCTGATTCTTTCGGAAAATACGGCCAAAAAGTATTTCGGGGACCAGAATCCTTTGGGAGAAACGATGGTCGTCGATAAAAAATACAGCTTCAAGGTTACCGGCGTTTTCGAAGACATACCCGCCAATTCCAGTATCGATACAACGATGCTCACGAATTTCAAATCATTGAACGATATCGGATTCAATATCGAGAACTGGAGCAGCAATCAGTTGTTCACTTATGTTCTGTTGAACGAAAATGCCTCACCGGCCGGTGTAAGCAACAAGATCGAGGGCCGAATACAACAGGAAATCGATGCGGCAACTGCGGGCGACCTGTTTTTATTTCCTTTCAAGGACTACCATTTGTACCGTCTAAGCGGAGATGGAGGCAGGATCGAAAGCGTCGTCATTTTTTCGATAATCGCAGGATTCATACTCTTGATAGCCTGTGTCAATTTCATGAACCTGGCCACGGCACGTTCGGCAAAAAGATCCATGGAAGTGGGAATAAAAAGAGTCGTCGGTGCTACCCGGGTAGATGTGGGTAGGCAATTTCTAAGCGAGGCGTTTGTCTACACGCTGATAGCTTTGATGCTGGCCTTCATTTTCATCAAATTCGCTCTCCCCTATTTTAACGGAATATCCGGAAAGGACCTTTCCTTGTCAGGGATTGAGGCCCCTGTCGTCTGGATTTTTATCGCGATCGCTTTCCTCACAGCCGCTATATCAGGGATTTATCCGGCTTTTTATCTTTCATCCATTAGACCGGTCTCTGTGTTGAAAGGATCCAGGATCGGCGGCAAAAGAAATTCGATTTTGAGGAAAAGCCTGGTCGTGTTCCAGTTTGCTGTTACCATTTTTTTGATCATCGCAACGACCGTTGTGTATTTTCAATTGAAGCACATGCGCAGCAAAGATATCGGACTGAGAAAAGACAACATCGTGTACTTCGAATTGGACAACGATTCCAGGCCTCGGGCAGAGGTGTTGAAAAACGAGCTTGTATCGCAACCGAATATCGAAAGCGTGACGCTATTATCGCATGTTCCTATTCGCGTGTTCACGAACGGAGGCGGATTCGAATGGCGCGGAAAAGACCCTGATTTGGATGAATTGGTGACATTCTTCCGTACGGATTACGATTTTGTCCAAACGTTCGATGCAGAGCTCGTTGCTGGCAGGTATTTCAGCAGAGAACATCCATCCGACCTGAAAAATGCCATGGTAATAAATGAAACCTTTGCCGAGTTGACGGGACTGGATCCTGTTGTCGGTGAGACCATCTCGCGCGGTGACAACGCATACACCGTGATCGGAGTTGTGAAAGATTTCAACTTTACTCCCGTTCGTGGCGAGATCGGACCGATGGCTATTAATCTCACGCGCAATCCTCGGTATGTCTTCATGAACGTTGCCGGCCACGAGTTGGAAAAAGCGATCGCGGATGTCGAAGACGTATACCGGCGCTTCCACACAAGCACTTCCTTCGAATACGGTTTTTTGGATGACACATTCGAAGCGACATTCCGATCGGAGCAGAGACAGGGGAAAATTTTCAATTCATTTGCCGTTTTAGCGGTCATCATTTCCTGTCTGGGCCTTCTGGGATTGATATCGTTCGTTGCCGAACAGAAAAGGAAAGAGATCGGGATACGGAAAGTCCTTGGGGCGAGCGTCTGCCGTATCGTTTTTCAATTGCTCAAAGAGTTTCTCGTCTGGGTTCTTCTCGCTAACGCAATCGCCTGGCCGGCTGCGTATCTTTTCTTAAGCAACTGGCTGTCCGGTTATGCCTACCGGATTGAGATAGTCCCCTGGTTCTTTATCGGTGCGGCTTTTTTAACAGTAGCGATAGCCGTTTTTACGACCGGGTATCAGGCGGTAAAAGCGGCGTTGACCGACCCGGTGCGGACGCTGAAGTATGAGTGATCGATCCAGATGAATTTCCCTCATTTATTTGGCATTCATGAGCCGTTTAAAAGATAGGGCCAAATAAGTTCAATCCTAAAAAAATTGTTTTATCTCCTTATTCCGCTTACAATAAAAAAAAATGCATAAAAAACGGATGGGAGCGATTTTTTTAAGCCTTTTTCTTTCGATATTAGGTTTTAGTCTTGTAACTGCGGCTTTTGGCGAATACACGATTTCGAACGAACTTCATGCAAACAACATCCTATCCATCACTCAGACAAACGATGGACACTTGTGGATATTGGCGGGACAAGGTGTCTTTAGGTTCGATGGCCGGGAATTTGAAACGGTGTTTCTCGAAGCCGGTCATCCCGCGAATGAACTATTTTCTACCTCGGGACGCTCGGGAAAATCCACCCACAAGGATTTGATAGACTCCTACGGCCTCTCCTCCGACCAGATCCAGGCCGTTATCGAGGACAGGAAGGGTTTCCTTGTGGGTAGGGACGAAATTTGGCCTTGACCGCGTCTATAAGGCGTCAGACGGCCAAGTCCAGACCGAAAACTACCTGAATAATGAGGATGTTTTGTCACTCTTCGAGGATAAAGAAGGCAATATCTGGGTCGGTACGCGCTCTTCCGGCTTAAAATGCCTTAAAGAAACAATATTCACCACATACTCTGTCTCCGACACCACCGCGTCCAACCACTTCATGTCTCTCTTTAAAGATACAAAGGGAAGAATCTGGGCTGGAACACGTTACGGTGATCTCTACTGGTTCGAAGACGGTCACTTCGAAAGGATCCCACTTGAAACCGATATCTTCGATAACTTCATGTTCATCATCGAAGAAGATAAGCAGGGTCGCATCCTTTTCGGCACAGAGCATCGAGGCGTGCATGTGTACAAAAACGGAAGAACACGACCCTACATGGCAGAGGATGGCCCAGATAGCGGGACGATCGTAACCCTGTACAGCGACAGCCGCAAACGCCTTTGGGTGGGACGGTATGGAAAAGAATTGGGATTTTATGAAAACGGCCGATATACCCGATACCTCACATCGGAGGAATATCCAAGTAAGATGGTCTTTAACATCATAGAGGACAAGCGGCAGAATCTTTGGATCGGGGGGACCCGCGGCGTTCTTTTTCTTCCGGATGGGAGCGCCGATAAGCAAAATATGAAGTGGCTGTTGAAAGATATCCCTGTTCACTCGCTGTTAGAGGATGATTCGGGCATGATCTGGTGCGGGACTTCAGGACACGGGCTGATACGTATTCACCCCGATACCTTTGCCATTGCTAAGATAACGGATGAGCAAGGTCTGTGGGACAACTACGTTTTTCATATCCTTCAAGACAACCGGCGCCATCTCTGGCTGACAACATACCAAAGGATCATGAGAGTTCCGTTGGATGAGTTAAACGCTCTGGCCGATCGAAAAAGAGAGAAAGTCGATCCCGTGATATTCGGGGTGTCAGATGGGCTTCCTCCTCCGGGATTAACCGGTCTTGAAACTCAAGAAGGACTCTTGTTGTTTGCTACGAATAACGGGATTGCCCAGATCGATCCTGATGCTGTCCCCGTAAATCGCGTTCCACCTAGTGTCCTTGTCCAAAGCATCGTACAGAACGGCCAGATGCTGGAGAAGGGAGCTCAAACCGCGGGTCCGCTTAGGATAAAAAGCCGGTCTCATCTGGAAGTCCGTTTTAAGGTGATTTCCTTCAAGGGTCAGGAAAACATACAAGCCAAATATCGATTGATAGGGCTGGAGGAAGATTGGACATCACTGGCCCCCGAGCAAGATAAGGTTGTCACTTTCAGTGAGTTAATTCCGGGACAATACACCCTCCAGATCACCGCCAGCAACAACCACGGGATATGGAATGAGGAGGGAGCTTCAATATCCTTCCAGGTCGTGCCATCATTTTTTCAAACATTTTATTTCAAACTCGCCACTCTTTTGATAATCTTAGCCGCAGCCGGTTTGTCGTCACTCCATCTGATCAAGAGGATTCAAAAGAAGAAAAACAAGTACCGGAAAACAAAACTTCCGGAGAATCTGGCTAAACAATATCAGGAAAGGCTGCTTTTTCTGTTGGAGAAGGAAAAGATCTACAGAGACAGTTCCCTTTGCCTCAAGACTTTATCCAGAAAAATGTCTCTTCCCGCCCATCATCTTTCCCAAGTGATCAACGAAAAATTCAGCAAGAATTTTTACGAACTCGTCAACGGCTACAGGATCGAGGAATCGAAAGAAATATTGATCGATGGTGATAAAGATCGCCCCAAGATCCTTGCCATCGCTTACGATGTCGGCTTCAATAACCTCAGCAGCTTTAATCGGGCTTTCAAGCGGCATACGGGAAAAACCCCGACAGAATTTAAAAACGGCCGTCAAAACCGGACCGCACACTAACCGGGATTCTCTTTAAAAAAAAATATTACACCTTATAAGGTGCGAAGATTTATTGCCCCTTATCTCCTATCATATCCTCTCGAAAGCATTTTCGGGAGAAATTTCATCAAAGGAGATTCCATGATGATTAAAAAAATGTCCGTTATCCCTTTAATTCTTGGTATGCTTTTCCTGGCCAGTTATTTATTCGGACAGGACATTATCACAGCCGCAAGAAACGGGGATCTAGCATCTGTCAAGGCCGTTTTGCAGGGAGATCCCGGGCAAATCCATGTTACCAATGCCAACGGAAGCACTCCGCTGATCGTAGCGGCGTCTGTCGGGCACCTCCAGGTCGTCGATTATCTCCTGAATAAAGGGGCTGACATACAGGCCGTAAATAAAATGGGCATGGGTGCTCTTCATTATGCTGTGATTGGGGAGCATTTGGATGTCGTAAAGTTGCTGATAGAAAAGGGAGCCGATGTCAACATCCCATCCATGATGGGATCTCCCTTTCATCGGGCAGTGTTCGGAGGAAATATGGAAATGATCCGCCTGCTTCTCGGGGCGGGAGCGGATATCGATGCCGTCATGGCCTCTTCCGGATGGACGCCTATGCATATTGCTGCCCTCTCCGGGTGGTACGAAGCGGCCAAAATCCTAGCGGAAAATGGGTGCGACCTGAATATCGTGGATAAAAGAGGGGCGACGCCGCTATATTATTCTGTGTTGACCGGAAACAGGGAGGCCGCAAAGGTGGCTGTTTTGCTTTTGAACAGTGGAGCCGAATTCAACAAGACGATGCCGGATGGAAGCACGCCTTTGTTGACAGCCGTAAAAAAAGGAAAAGAAGATGCGGTCATGATTTTGCTGGAGAAAGGAGCCGATACCGGATCAATGGACAGGTCGACACAGCGGACTATGCTCCATTTTGCGGCCATCCACGGCTACGGCAATATTGCAGAACAACTAATCGGAAAGGGCATCGACATTCATGCCCAAGATAAATTCGGGAAAACCGCCCTCGATTATGCAGAAAAGCACGGGAACAAAAAGGTCGCAGAACATATTTATGCGGCCGGCGGAAAATCCGGGGAGGCGGAGAAAAATTTCGGCCTTTCCCGGTATCTTGAAGAACCGCTCGCTCTGGGCGAGGCTTACATCTGGAAACTTGCCTCTTTCGGCTGGGCCGTCAAAACGAAGGATCACCTCTATGTCTTCAATAATGAAGAACACAGCAAGGGCCCGGATGAGCCGCTATTGGCTAACGGTTTCATATCGGCCACGGAACTGGCTGGTCAAAATATTTTTGCCGTATACCCGGCCTATCACGCTGACGCCTATGCCAAGGAGTTTATCCATGCGATCGAGGATTCCCTGAAGAACATCACCTACATCCACTATAAAAATGACAAGCTTCAGGGAAACAGAAACACGATCTATCTTGGCGGCGAGGGAGAGATTGCCATCCAAGATACGGGTTTTTCCTATGCCGAAGAGAAAGACGAAGGAGGCATGGGTTGGCTGAACTATTTGATCGATGCGGATGGGTTCACGTTTTATTATTCGGGATTTCTCGGGGCCCCGTTGGAGGTCCATGAAAAGCATCTCGCAAATATGGCCAGAGACGGCCGGTCATGCGATGCTGCCTTCCTGCTGCTCTCGGAACAAGGGGAAAACACAGACTATATCGATCAGGTGGTTACCGTTCTCGAGCCAAAAGTGGTGTTCCTCCATATGGCATTGCAGACGCCGGATGAAAAAATGATCGGAGCGCTCCAAGAGAGATATCCGGCGGTCGAATTCCGTTGGGCCCGAGACCCGGGCGAGCGCTTCCATTACAAGGCAAACTGACCCTCTGGCAGCGGGGCCTGTCTGTGGCTTCAGCTCGTGCAGCAGATCGGATGTTCCGGCAATCGTTCTATTGCAATCCTCGTTTCTTCAGTAAAGGCTCGATCCTGGCTTCTCGTCCGCGGAAGTTTACGTACATAGACTTGTAGTCAGCGGTCCCGTTTACTTCCAAGATGCTTTTTCTAAAAGCATTCGCTGTTTTTTGGTCGAACAGACTGGTCTCTTTAAACGCTTCGAAAGCATCGCAATCCAGAACTTCCGACCAGATGTAGGCGTAGTAACCAGCGGCATATCCTCCGATGATGTGATTGAAATAGGTGCTCCGGTATCTCGAGACGATCTCAGGGATTAAGCCGATCTTATTGAAATAATCTTTTTCGAATTGATTGATATCCAGGTCCTGCGGTTCTGTGAGTGTGTGGTAATTCATATCCAACAGAGAGGCAGCCAGATATTCGACCGTGATGAATCCTATGTTGAACAAGCCGCTCTTTACGATCTTGTCGATTAAATTATCGGGAATGGATTCACCTGTCTGGTAATGCTTGGCATAGTGTTTAAGGACCGTCGGTTCCATCGACCAATGTTCCATGATCTGAGATGGGAGTTCGGAAAAATCCGAGGACCGGAAGGTCGTTCCATAAGTCACATTCGACAGCAGGTTATCCAATCCATGCCCAAATTCATGAAAAAGCGTTTCCACCTCTTCGAGAGTGATCATCGCCGGATTGTCTCCGACAGGTTTGGAGAAATTGCAGACCAGATTCACGACAGGATCGATCTCTTTTCCATATTTACGGCTCTGGCTCCGGTAAGTTCCGCACCAGGCTCCCCCACGCTTACTTGCCCTTGGATGGAAATCCATATACAGGACTCCACAATGGGATCCATCCGCTTCCTTGACCTCGAAGACTTGGGCATCCGGATGCGGGAGAGGCATTCCTTCGAGTTCCTCAAAGGTCAGCCCGTAGAGCTGGTTGGCCACCCAGAATGCTCCATCGCGCACATTGTTCAATACAAAATAGGGCCGCAATTCCGTGTCGTCCAGTTGGTATTTTTCCTTTCTCAGCTTTTCAGCATAATACCACCAATCCCAGGAGGCAAGTTTGAAGCCGCCGCCTTCCCTATCGATAATGGCCTGCATTTCTTGACGTTCTCTTTTTGCAACGGGGATAGAAGCATCCCACAGCCGGTTCAGCAGGTCATAGACATTTTCCGGATTTCCAGCCATCCGGCTTTCCAGAACATAATCGGCATAAGTTTTATAACCGAGGAGATTCGCGCGTTCGACACGGAGTTTGATGATATCGGAGAGGATTTTTTTGTTGTCGCGTTCGTTGTCGTTATCCCCTCTTTTTGTGTATGCTCTGTACAGCTTTTCTCTCAAGTCCCGTTTTTCAGCATACTGCAAAAACGGGATCATACTGGGTTTATGAGTGGTGAATACCCATTTGCCCTCTAATCCCGCTTCCTTGGCCGCTTCGACCGCTCCTGTGATAGATGATTCCGGCAAACCGGCCAGATCTTCTTCATTTTCGATCACCAGTTTGAATTCATTCGTTTCGGCTAAGAGATTTTGACCGAACTGGACGCCCAGCGTTGACATCTTTTGATTGATCTCTTTAAGCTTGGCCTGGTCTTCGTCATTCAGGTTGGCTCCACTACGGACATACCTTTTGTAAAGATTTTCGAGCAAATACGTTTGCTCATCGGTTAGGTTCAGTTCGTCCCGCTGTTCGTACGCGGCCTTGATCCGCTCGAATAGTTTCTTATTCAGGTTGATCTCATCACGATGGGCCGCTAATCGGGGTGCCATCTCTTTCTGGATAGCTTTGAGCTCATCATTGGTATTGGCTCCACTTAAGCCGCCAAATACTCTGGACACATCGGAGAGCAGCTTGCCGCCCCGGTCCAGAGCGACGATCGTGTTCTCGAATGTCGGGGGTTCAGGATTGTTGACTAGTGCTTCGATTTCCGCCTTTTCCTCTTCCATCCCTTTTTCATAGGCCGGGATGAAGTGCTCCGGCTTGATAGCGTCGAAAGGCGGCACCTGGAACGGCGTATCATATTCTGCAAAAAATGGGTTTTCGGCGGCAGATGTCTCCACCGGCGTTTCCGATGTCTTCGAACATGCGGCGAACAGCAGCCCGACAGCCATCAATACAAGCAGTAAATTTTTTATCATGGTCCTCCTCCTTTAGTGAAATGGAAACAATATCAAAACATAATTATGAGGTCAATAAAAACTCATATTTATCGATTATGTTTAATAATTTTAAAACGAGAAAAAAAGGTAGAAAAAAATAAACCTCATATATCCAACAAACGTATACATATATGATGAGAAAAAATGAGATAGAAATGAAAAAGGACCCTCCCCTGTTAGCCTCCTGGATTTTACAACATATACTGGATACGAACATGCGGTATGCCGCCATGGGCGATTTCGATGAGCGTTTTTTTCTCATCGAAGAACAGAAAGGTATGTTCGGAGCGCGCCTCTTTTAAAGGCTGGCTGCGGGATTTCGCTTTCCGTGTTTCGTTCAGTATGCTTGTTTACTTGCTTGCAGGGGGTATCACGCTTTTGTTCAGTATGACTACGGTCGGTTTCCTGGCCTTCAGAGCGGCTTTGTCGAATCCAGCGGATTCGTTGAAGTACGAGTGAATCGAAGATTTCAAATTAGCTTTTGAATCAGCGATAGATCTTTTTACGATGTCCCACTCTCACCACGATTATAGTTATTTCTTTTTCCTTTATCTGGCATATTATCCGGTAATCGCCAATCCTGTACTTCCAATATTTTCCAAGCTTAGGGCCTTTCAAAGCTTCTCCAACCTTTCTTGGATCTTCCAACGGCCTTATCCTTTCGTACAAATACCTTAAAATTCGTTGGACGATAGGAGGATCTATGAATTTTAAATCTTTTTCTGCCTCAGGCAAGAATTCAATCTTCCAGGCCATATCTCTTCATTATATCTTCAAGAGGAATAGTTTTCGCTTCACTAAAAGATTTCAAGCGCTCTTCGGCAAGATAATAATCCTCAATGTCCTCCAGGTATTCAAGGAGTGCCTGACGAACATAATAACTTTTTGTTCGTCCGGTTTTTTTTGCCAGATTTTCAAGACGTTTTTCAATCTCGTCAGGGAGTCTTATAGCAAGCATTTCTCCTCCAAAATGTAATACATGTATATCATCCAAATAAAAAAAAGTCAATTTTTTTAAATGATATTTTCGGCAAAATATGTTCGGGCTAAAGCTTGCGGTCGATTTTGAGAATGGTTTGCAGGAGAACGTTCGTTCCGTTGACGATATCCTCCGAAGGGGTGAATTCTTTGGGAGAATGGCTGACCCCGCCTATGGATGGGACAAAGATCATTCCCGTGGGTGCAATTTTTGCCATATTCTGGGCGTCATGACCGGCCCCGCTCGGCATGTAGAGATAGCTCAAGCTCAATTCTTTCGCCGCTTCAGCAATTATCTTCTTGATAGAGGAATCTGTAGGCGATGGAACGGCCGTGGCCTCAATGGGAGTAAAAGAGATCTTCGCGCCAGTCTTTTCGGAGAGGGATTTCGCCTTCATCACGATTTCCCGGAATAAAGAATCGATCTTTTCTGCAGAAAGATCCCTGAGTTCGAGGCTCATGACCACCTTTCCCGGAATGACATTGGGAGCGCCAGGCTCAGCTCTTATGCGCCCTACAGTGCCGACCTGACTCCCCGGTATGCCGGTTACGACCTCATTCACGGCGATAACAAGATGTGCGGCGGCAAGGAGGGCATCCTGCCTTTTGTCCATAGGCGTTGTTCCTGCGTGATTCGCAAATCCTTCGATAGTGACATCCCACCAGCTGATCCCCACTATCCCTTCGACGACACCGACGTCGATGCCCTTGGAAGCGAGAACGCTTCCCTGTTCGATATGGATCTCGATGAACGCCCTGATATCGCCCGGCTTTCTGACCGTTTTCGCCAGCGCATCGGGATTGCCTCCGATAGCCACGATTCCCTCACGGACCGTTTTGCCGCTGTGACTGGTTACATCGAGGGCTTCGGATGTCAGGGTTCCGATGATGGCCTTGCTCCCTATGAGTCCGCCTTCTTCGTCGGTGAATACGATGACTTCCAGCGGATGGCGGGTTTTTATAGAATTCTCGGCCAGCACCTGAGCGCACTCGATGGCTCCGAGAACGCCTATAGCTCCATCGAATTTTCCGCCGTGAGGAACGGTATCTGTGTGCGAGCCGAAAACGATAGGTGGAAGGGAGGAATCTGTGCCTTCCATGTGTCCGATGATATTTCCCGCTTCATCTATGCGGATCTTCAACCCCACCTCTTTCATGAGCGATAAGATGTATTCACGGCTTCGGATATCCTGTTCGCTAAAAGCCACCCTGTTCACTCCGCCTTCCGGTGTTTTCCCGAACTCGGCCAGTTTTTCGATCCTTCGTTCCAGCCGTTCCGGGTTAACTCTCAGGGATCCGCTTCCTTCGGCATCGACGAATGCGCAAACGAGAAGGATCATAGCCATAATAATTATGGATCTGAATTTGAGATGGGGTATGCAGGTCATGTCACATCCTCCCTTTCTTTTGTCATTCGAGAACTGCGGTGCTCAGACTACACCAGATTTCATCGAAAAAGCAAATTTTTCAGTCGTATCGTCGCGTCAGAATTTGGGATGGGATATTTACGGCAAATAGTCTTCCCTAGCCGGGGAAAAAACTTCGATAACAACCGTGTCTTCCAGGACATCGACATCGTGCTCCACATTGCTTGGAATGTTCCAGCTGTCTCCGGACTCGGCTTCATATTGCTCGCCTCCGATGGTGAAAATCATGCGGCCCGAGATCACATAGCCTGTCTGTTCGTGGGGATGCTTGTGGGTGGGAATGACGCTTCCCTTTTTCAGGCTGAATACACCGAGGCTTGTCTTTTCACCGTACGTCAAGGTTTTGTACCTGATGCCTTCGAGAAGAATTTTGGATTCTCTATCCTTATTTTTTATAAACATTTCTACCTCCTTTTGTGCACATATCTCTGATACGCATGGAACCGCGCGCGAGTTTATTTATCACCGCGTGTTGCTCAGATATGCTCTCATGCGATCGTAAAACTCGATCTTATAATCTTCCAAGCTGATCCCGAATTTTTCTTGAAAGGATGCAGGGAACGGTATCCCCTCTCTCATGTCATAAAAAAGTTCTCGCGCATCTTTGAAGGATTTTCCCAATCCCCTTGAGTCAAATAGATATCTCACGGCCAGTTCGAAAAACCGATAATACTCGTGCCAGTCGGCTCCAGGAGGAAGATCCGTACTTTGACGGATATTTATGGGATTGCCCTGCCCGGTGACGTTTTGATTCTGCGAGATCCATGCTTCCATTTCGCTCAAGTTTTCCACGGTCTGCCATTCCGTAGCTTCGAGACAACCGACATGAGTAGCGATCCCCTCTTTGAACCACATGTCAGACCCGAGGACCTCTCTGCCCTCGATGAGGAATTCGAAAATATGTGTCAATTCGTGCCTTGAAGTGTACACGGCATAATAGTTCCAATGTCCGCTGATATCTTCTGACCTGATCGTGATAATAAATCCGCCCCAGTAGGCCCAGGCGATATTTTCCGGGTGGTTCCGGTTTATGTAAATCTCGATTTTAGAGCCCCCAGGAGGATAGATGAAATCGGAGACAGAATGGAAATCGAACAACTGCATGATCTGACGGAATCGCTCATCGGCGATATCTGCCATTTGCTGCTTCATTTCGCTGCTGGCATCGTCGCTGTAAACGGTACAATAAGAAGACCGGTATGGTTGGCCGTCGTGAGGCCAGTTATAAGGCGTATAGACGGTCCAAAGGCCATTTTTTTCATCGGGAATGTCCGGAGATGTCGGGCTGCTCTTGCACGATGCGGATATGACCGCAATAACCAAACATAAGAGAAACACAACACGATGGCGCATTTGTCTGTCTGATATAATCAAATCCACACATTTACTATACGATTTCTACACATATCGGTTCGAGTTTTCTTTTACGGTTTTAAATTATTCTTTTTATTTATTCTGTAAATCAGAAACTATTTTGGCCGAATTTGCGTATATTTATTTAGAGAATCAGAAGAAATGGATACAAGGTCATGGAATTACTGACAAAACTCGAAGAACTGGTTCTTGTCGCTGTCTTGAGATTGGGAGATAAAGCCTACGGCATTTCCGTTTATAATTTTATTGTGGATTTGACAGGAAAAGAAGTCTCTGTCAGCAGCGTTTATTTCCCTCTCGAAAGACTCGTCAGGAAAGGTTTTCTCAGCACAAAAATAGGAGAACCTTCTCCTAAACGCGGTGGGATGGGAAAGAGATACTACAAGGTGACCAAGTCGGGTGTCAAAGTCCTTCAAGAGAACCGGTCACTGCATGAAACAGCCTGGATAGGTGTTTCCGACATACTAAAATCCTAAGAAGAAGTCTGAACATGAACGGTCCGCCAAAATTGGCAAAATTTCTGTTGAATCTCCTTTCATCATGCGAAAAACATGAAGCCTACGTAGGTGATATCGAGGAAGTTTTTCACGATCGAGCAGAAAGTCGGGGGGAATGGCGTTCAAGATGGTGGTACTGGCGGGAAATCATAAAATCCCTTCCCAGATTTTTCAGAGAATCTATAAGGTGGAGGATAGCCATGTTGAGAAATTATATTCTAATCGCTTTCCGGAACATGAAAAGGCATAGAGTCTACACATTTATCAATATCGCTGGCATGGCCGTCAGCATTGCCTGTGCGATTATCATTCTACTTTGGGTACAGGATGAATTTAGTTTTGACAGGTTCCATAAGAATGGCCATCGCATTTACAGAATCGTGGCCGATTGGGAAAAATACAATTGGGATGGCTTTGACAAAGTTCCCGGCCCATTAGCTCAAGTTGCAGGAGAGGAAATCCCCTCCATTCTTTCGGTGGCCAGGATCTCTGAATGTTCCCGGAAAGTCTTCAAATATGAAAACAATGTTTTTTACGAGAGCGGCGGCATCATCGCAGACCCATCCCTTTTCCAAATATTCTCCTTTCCGCTCCTTCGAGGAGACCTGGAAACGAGTTTTCGAGAGCCGACAAGTATCGTGATTTCCGAATCCCTGGCACGAAGATACTTCGGTGATGAGGAGGCCTTCGGGAAGGTTATCCAAATGGATGGGAAACCGGTGACCGTGGCTGGAATCATACGGGATATTCCCCCTAACTCCCATATCCAGTTCGATTTTATGCTTTCGACCGCAGCCCAAAAAAACTACGGTGTCAATTGGAATGCTTTTAATTCTATGACCTATGTGCTCGTGCAGGCAGGAACGGATGTCGAAGAGATAGGTCCGCAAATCACAGAAGTGGCCAAAAATCACAACAGCCCTCATGTGCAAATGGGAGTAACTTTGAGGCTGCAACCCTTATCTCGGATTCATCTGGATGCGCGCAAGAGCCCTGAGAAATTCCTCCATTTGGTTGATTCCCAGTACATTTACATATTCTCGTCGATCGCTTTTTTAATCCTGCTCATTGCCTGTGTAAATTTCATGAACCTCTCTACAGCCCGCTCCTCCATCAGATCCAGAGAAGTCGGTATGCGCAAGACCGTGGGAGCGCGAAGAGCACAATTGATCAGGCAATTCATGGCCGAATCCATCATCCTGTCTTCTGTTTCCTGTCTGATTTCGATCTTTCTCGTCAACCTCCTTCTGCCAAGTTTCAACCGAATTTCAGGAAAAAATTTGGATTTCTTTTTGTTCGAGCTGAATCAAATACTCGGAATTTTGGCGATTATTTTCGTTGTAGGATTTCTTGCCGGTTTCTATCCGGCATTATACCTTTCATCCCTAAAACCCGTTTTTGTTTTAAAGGGTTTGGACGGATCAGGACGGCGGAAAGCCGTATTCCGCAAAGTTCTGGTGGTGTTCCAGTTCTCCCTCTCTGTGATGTTGATCATCGGCACAGCTGTGGTCCACCGACAACTCCAGTACATGAGAAACAAAAATTTGGGACTGGAAAAGGAAAATGTTATTGCCATTCCTATAAGAGAAAATATCGGAGCCCAGTACGACACGTTCAAAAGCGAATTGCTCGAGAATTCCGGAATCGTTCAGGTGACAGCCCAAAATTATCTTTTCATGACAGACTCATGGCACACAACCGGCGTGTATTGGGAGGGCAAAGACCCGGGATACACGCAGGACGTGGTCTGGCATGCTGTGGATTACGACTTTTTCGAGACCTTAAAAATGGAGCTCAAAGAAGGGAGGTTTTTTTCCCCAGAATATCAAACCGATCAGGAGGAAGCTTTTATTTTGAATGAAGAAGCGGTCCGACAGATGGGAATCGAATCACCTGTAGGGAAGCCGTTTGCTTTTGCTCTGAATCAAAGTAATGTCAAAAAAGGGCACATTATCGGAATCTTAAAAGACGGGCATTACCGATCCCTGCACCACAAAATCAGTCCTCATGTATTTCACCTGAACCGGGATTGGACATACGGTGTGATTTTAATCCGGATCGGAGGGGAAAGAGCTTTATCCCATATCAAAAATGTATGGGAAAAAATCAATCCTCTCTCCCCATTTGAGTTTCAATTTCTTGACCAGACCTATGATCAGCAATACAAAAGGGAATTTCAGATTCGGCGTGTTTTGAATTATTTCGCTTCTTTGGCTGTCTTGATTTCCTGTTTAGGACTATTCGGTCTGACTTCTTTCATGACAGAGCAGCGCACCAAAGAAATCGGAATCCGGAAAGTTCTGGGTTCCCCTGTATCTTGGATCGTCTGGCTTATATCTCAGGAGTTCTTGAAGTGTGTCGTTGTCGCAAATTTGATTGCATGGCCGATCGCCTATTATGCCTTACGTGGATGGCTTCAAAATTTCCCCTACAGGACTCACATAGGAGTCGATATTTTCTTTCTCTCCGCTGCCTTGGCTTTTTTCATAGCTCTGTTGACCGTAAGCTATCAATCCATCAAAGCCGCTACAGCGGATCCTGTGAATTCGCTGCGGTATGAATGATCCCGATCATTATTTCTGTATTCTCATCAAAAAAACGAGGTTGCCGGCATCCGATGGTTTGCTGATGGCCGTGCTTCCAAAATCGAGGGGGGCCGGGATCAGGCCTTTTACCAGAACATACTGCAAGAAAGTAAACCTGACTTCGTAATGAAGGAACATGACCGCCTGGGATTGGGTTTCCATTCCGAGAATGTCTTTCATCTCTTCTTGGTCGGCAAGCACGATCGTTCGGTCGTAGACTTTTTTTGCCATGTCCCTTAGCTTTTCCGACCAATCCCTGTCCATAACGGGGATTGTCAGGTTTCCGGCATCATCGAACAGACCGAAGGGTGAAAGGGATTTTTTCAACTCCGGATCGTCCACTCTGAGGTCTGTCGCGATATCCTTTACAAAAGCACGGATAAGGTTGAAATCGATTCTTGGAATAGAAGGGGAAACGACGATGTAGGCCTGATTTCCATTTGCCGGCATGGAGATGACACCTGTATCGAATTTTCTTTTGGGATAAATAGCCCAGGCATATCCCTTCCAGAAGGGATGATCTTCGGATAACTGGGGCGTTTGGTAGATCTCCTCCCCCAACTGCTGCATCGCATAGCCGTGAAGAATATATGCGTAGAGAATGGCGAACATGTTCTTTTCCCTGCCAATACTTTTAAGTTGATTTTTTAGTGATTCGATGTCGCCATTTAGCCCGTCGGCCAGCTCTTTCACGGCTTCGCTGACTCTTTGACGGATGGCAGAGGCTTTGTCTATGTCGTAGACATGTATCGTCGTTTTATAGGTTTTGTCTTTTCCGTCGTACTCGAGCAGGGTCCAGTCTACCAAAAGCTCCAGCTGGCTTTGCAAGAAATCTATTCCACTCGATTCCAGCTGGTCGGAAGTTTTTGCTTCCACGCAGGCAAAGAGGATCTCTCCGTTATTGTCCATTCGTGCGATCTGCTCCGGACGGGGCACCCTGTTCTGGGAGAACTTTCCTCTGGCGACCAGGTCGTACTCATCGAGAGTTGAAGGACGATCTCCGCGTTCCTGGAATTTCAAGCCATAACCCGGCAGCCAAAATGCTGCTGCCAATAGGATCATCGATGCGGTCGCATATATCTTTTTTTGCATCTCGGGTATCCTCCTCTCTCCCGTCCCGTTCTATTTTCCTTTATTCTCCAATATCCTTTCGATCTCGTCCATCATTCGTTCCATAGCATCCATCGTTTTTTCGAAGGGTTCCGGCGATGTCAAATCCACTCCTGTTTTTTGAAGCAGGTCGATCGGATAAACCGATCCCCCTGCCGATAAAAAATCCAGATATTTTTTGACGGCCCCTTTTTCCCCGGATAGGACTTTTTCGGCAAGGACCGTGGCAGCGGTCTGAGACGGGGCATACACATAGATGCGGTAAGTATCGATGAACAAGAGCCGATCGAATACCCAATCCATGTCCATGTAATCGGGCACATAACATACCCCCTTATCGTGCCCGTAATATTTTCTTAAAGTTTCGAGATAAATTTTGGAGATGGAATCCCCGGTTAATGCTCTTCCAATTTCCGCTTCTTGATGAATCCTCCATTCGAATTCGGAGACCATGGCCTGACCGAATATGGCCCGTTCCTTGTCAATGCCTGCCATGAGGAGAGATAGCCGGGTATTTTCATCCTTGACTTTTTCCAAAACGTTTTTTCTCAACAGTTTTTCGTTGAATAAGGAGGTCACCTCGGCCGCCAAGGATGAATAATTCGGAGTGGAAAAGGATTGGGTCCTGTCGGCAAAATACCGATGAAGGGCATGGCCCAATTCATGCGCCATGGCGGACACATCGCTGTACTGGCCGGCGTAATTCATCAGAATATAGGGATGTTCGGCATACGCGCCAAAATCGGTATAGTATCCGGATCTTTTGCCTGGAGTGGGGAAAAAATCGATCCAGCGGTTCTCGAAGGCTTCTTTGACGATGGATGTATACGTCTCCCCCAGAGGATCTAACGATTCCAGGATCAGGGCCTTCGCTTCCTCAATATCATAATTCAGATCGATACCATCGAATGCGGGAACGGCAAGATCGGTAGACATTAGCCTGTCTGCGCCCAGCAGGCGTTTTCTGATTTTCAAATAGCGGTGAAACTTGTCCAGTTGCTTATTCGCATTAGCGATGAAATTATGAAAAACAGCGACCGGAATATTGTCCGGTTCCAGCGTCATCTCCACGGAGTCGCCGTATCCCTTCACCCGGGTGTTGAAAATATCCGTATTGACCTTGGCGTTCATCAGTGCCCCGAACGTGCTCCGGAATTTATTCAACTCGCCGTAAAACGTCCTGTAAACAAGCTCTCTGTCCTCCCTGTCGGCAAGCCTCTTGTACCTGTCGAAACCTGTCCGATCGAGCTTCACGGTCTCTCCAGTACTGAGCGTTACTTCGGTTTCTAGGAGATCGCCATAGATCAAAGCATTGTAAAGGGAGGACGGGGCAAGGGACATCCGGCCTGCCTCGGCCATCACTTTTTCTTCCTTGCCGGATAAGGTGTGTTTTTTCTGCCGCATGAGATCGTTCAAATAGGATGTGTAAGGTTTAAGGTCCGGTTCTGCTTTCATGAATTCAAGAATAGTTTTCTTTTCTAAGGCCAGGATTTCAGGTTTGATGAAAGAGGCATTTGCAGCGTAGACGGTGATTAATTGATTGGTCTCTTGGTCCATGGCCCTGTATTTGGGGTTCCTGAGATCCTGATTGGTTTTATTATAAGAATAGCTGCTCATACGGAGCAATTCTTTGGAAATTTCATTCGAGAAATCCAAGCACGCTAATAGGCGAGATGCCGACTCAGCCAGCGTTCCCTTGAACGAAGCGATTTTGTCCATCCGGGCAGTGACCTTATTTTTGGCCTCTGTCCAGGCCGAGTCAGTCGGATAGAGATCCGATAGATCCCATTTGTATTTCTCCGGAACCTCGGAGCGCTCGTGGATTTGTGGAGATACTTGAACGTGTGAAAAAATGACCATCCACAACATGACGAATATGACACCTATGATCTTTCGCATGATCACCTCTTTTATTTTCGATGAATAATTATCGCCTATCGGTCGAATGAGATCAAATTCAACCGGCTGATTCCGTTATACAATACGTATGGCTTTCGAAATGGTTCTCGATGTTGACAGCGTGCTGCGGCAGCAGGATAATGAAATTGTCGCATGTTTTAATGAATCAGCCCGCATCGAAAGGAGGTTCCAGCCATGAAAATCACAGACCTGAGTGATGAACACTGTGCGTCATTTTTCGTTTGCCTCGAAGACTGGTCCGAAGATATGAAGGATGCCGGGAACCACAAAGAATTGTGGTGCGCCAGGATGAAAGACAAGGGGATGCGGGTGAAAATGGCGCTGGATGAAAATAAAGCATGCGGCATGATCCAATATATTCCTGTCGAGTATTCCAATGTCGATGGCAAGGACATCTATTTTATCCAATGCATCTGGGTTCACGGCCATAAAAAAGGAATCGGCAATTACCAGAAAAAAGGGATCGGGAAGGCTTTGCTTCAATCGGCAGAGAGCGATGTCCGATCCATGGGGGCAAAAGGAATCGCAGCATGGGGAATATCCCTTCCGTTCTGGATGAAAGCCTCCTGGTACAAAAAGCGGGGATATAAAAAGGTCGATAAGGACGGAATGGCTGTCCTCCTGTGGAAATCTTTTGTCGAGGATGCCGTCGCGCCGAAATGGATAAAGAAGAAAAAGAAACCGGAAAAAGTGGATGGCAAAGTTTTGGTCACATCCTTCATAAACGGATGGTGCCCTGCCCAGAACATCGTTTTCGAAAGAGCGAAGCGCGCGTCATCCGAATTCGGCGATACGGTCGAATTTCATGAAATCCACACATTCGACAGGGACGTATTTCTGGAATGGGGGATTTCTGACGCCTTGTTCATCGATGATAAACAAGTCCGAACCGGCCCCCCTCCATCCATCGACAAAATTAGGAAAAAAATTGCCCGAAGGGTGAAAAGACTAGGCCGGCAGCAAAAGTCAGGATTGCCTCTGTAAACTTTTTTCTCCCACCTTACGTCTAAATACTAAGAATCACCATAAGAGGAGAACAGCATGAAGAAGTCCACAGCAATAATTCTTGTACTTATGTTTATTTCCGTTTCTGCTATGGCCCAGTCCCGCGTCGACGCCAAAGACATATTGAAAGGCATCGATGAGGGAAAGGCCATCAGTTATAGAAATGCGGAGATTGTCGGGGATCTGGACCTGACATCGATCCAGGACAAAGAGGCGGATAATAACAACAGGCGCTCCAGGAACAGCACGGAGGTCTTCTGGTATCATGTCAGGAGTCCCCTGACTTTTGTCGATTGCACGTTCAATGGCGATGTTGTCGCCTATTTTCACGATGAACGGAAAAACGAAACGCACAACGCGGTTTTTCACGACGATGTCAGCTTCCAAGGATGCGAATTTCAGGGCAAATCCGCATTCAAGTATTCCAAATTCTTTGAGGGAGCTGATTTTTCGAAAACGACCTATAGGAAAGAAGCACTCTTCAAATATGCGGAGTTTTCGACGGAAGTCAGCTTTGCCGGATCCCATTTTGCCGAGGTTGCGAACTTCAAATACACGGAATTCCCCAGAAAAGCCGATTTTGCGAATGCGAAATTTACTGATGTGGCAATTTTTAAATACACGGAATTCCCGCGCGGTGTGAGCTTCAAAAACAGCATTTTCCAGGGAGATGCTGATTTCAAATACACCGAATTTTCCGAGCCTTTCGATTTCGACGGCACGGAATTCCAGGATTCTGTGGATTTCAAATACACCAAATTGGAAGGAAAATCATTCACCCGCTATCTACTTAAAAATAGAAAGTAGTCGATATTCTTGGTTCTTTTTTATTTTCTTTTACTACTCGTACTTCAGAGTTTTTATCGGGTCGGAGAGTGCTGCCTTGAGGGCTTGAAAAGCGACCGTAGCCAAGGCAATACAAAGAGCGATTAAGCCCGCAAGGAGAAAAAATCCCCATTGGGTGTTTAAGTCGATGCGATAGGCGTATGCATCCAGCCAGGTATGCATCACGAGATATGCCACCGGCCAGGCAAAGAGATTGGCGATGAGAATCCACGATGTGAACTCTTTGGATAGCAGCATCAGGATCTGAGGCGAGGATGCGCCCAGGACTTTTCGGATTCCGATTTCTTTGGACCGTCTTTCGGCAGAAAAAGAAACCAAACCCAAAAGTCCAAGACAGCCGATGAACACGGCCAATGCGCTGAAATATTCGAACATGCGTTTCAAGCTGGCTTCTGCCCGGTATCTCTGATCCAGGACGCGGTCGAAGAAGAAATAATCGAAAGGGACACCCGGGTAAATCCGCTTCCATGCCGCCTCGATGAATTCGAGGGTTTCGGCAACACCTTCCATACCGATCTTCACGGACACATATCTGTTATTATCCGTGCTGAGGTACAGCTTTAGAGGGCGTATGGACTGACGCAGGGAGTTGAAATGAAAATCTTCGATCACCCCGACCACGGTGTTGTAATCCCTCACTCCGCCATATACCTCGATGACCTTTTTCCCGATGGGATCGTCCCAGCCGAACTGACGCATGGCTTCTCTGTTGATGATGATGGACCGGGGGTTTTCCGGCCCTTTTTCACCGGAACCGGTGACGGCATCTGCGGGGAAGGCGGGAGAAAATTTGCGGCCGGTAACCAGCTCGATCTCGTATGTATCGAGGAAATCGTAGTCCACCACATTAAAATTGATGGCGATCTCCTGATCTTCGGTTGCGCCTTCCCATGTCACAGTGTTGAACACGCCGATGGAACTGGGGAGTGCTAGGGATCCCGTGACTCCGATTATCCGGGAATTGTTGAGAAGCTCTGATCTCAACGGCTGGAGATCCTGCCGGAACGTGCTCCGGTCATTCCGGATAACCAAGATCCCTTCCTTCACGAATCCCAAAGGCTTATTCAACAGAAAATTCAACTGTCGCCCGAATATCATGGCAGAGATGATCAGAATGATCGAAATAGAAAACTGTGCGATGACAAGGATCTTACGGAATAAAACTCCCTTTGTTCCGGTCTGAAATCTTTCCTTTAAGGTTATTGTTGGCTGAGCGGCAGAGAGGAAAAGAGCGGGATAGCTCCCGGATAGGAACCCTACGAAAAAATATATTCCCAGCAGACCGGCCAGAAAATATGGCTCGGTGATATCGATGAATTCGTTAGCTTGGCCGGTCAGGTTATTGATCGCAGGAAGAAATGCGCGGGCCAGAACCAGGGCAAATACCAGCGAAATGAAGGTATAGATCAGACTTTCACCGATGAACTGTCGGATGAGCTGCCTCCGGGGTGCTCCCACAACCTTGCGCAAACCGACTTCCTTTGCCCGCTTAGAGGAACGCGCTGTGGCGAGGTTCATGAAATTGATACAGGCCACCGCCAAGATCAACACGCCCACTGCAAGGAGGATATAAATCGTATCGATGTTCCCGGTGGGTTGAGCTTCGGAAAAAAGGTGCATGCGGCTCAAGCGATCCAGAGAAAGGACCCGGCCGTCGTCTTCGCGGACGTGACGGTTGAAGGCCTTCTGGATCCTCGACTCCACATCTGCCGATGATTGCTCTTCGGCCAGCATGATGAATGAGATGATCTGCTGGCTCACCCAGTTCTGGAAGAATTCTTCGCCGGCAATCGCGCTTATCTTCTCAAAAGGGATAAGAAAATCAGGCCTGATGTTCGTGAATCCCGGATGATTCCTCATCACGCCCGTCACCTTCAATGGCATCGAATTGAGGATCGTAAGCGTTTTCCCTAAAGGATCTTCCGTTCCGAAATATTTGACCGCCATGTCCTCGGTTATGATGACCGCATCGGCATCTTTCAGAGCAGTTGCTTTATCCCCGGCGATCAGCGGGAAAGTGAAGATCTCCAGGATTCCGGGATCGGCAAAGCGCAGGCCATCCTCGTAGAATTTTTTATCCTCGTATGTCACTTGAGTCTGTCTGACCTCTGCGATCCGAGCAAAATTCGTGACACCGGGAACTTCAGCGCACATAGCCGGTGCAAGAGGGACGGGTGAATAGATTGACCGATAAGTCTGCTCCAACCGGGTGTTTTCCATGTTGATGCGGTAGATCCTCCCGGCATTTTCGTGGTGGCTTTCGTATTTGAATTCATATTGCACGACAAGGATGAGGAGAAGCGCACAAGCGATGCCTACCGAAAGTCCTGCGATGTTGATGAACGAATATCCTTTTTGCCGCTTAAAATTTCGCATCGTGATTTTTAGATAATTTTTGAACATGATCGAACTCCATCGGATAGAGTGAAAAAGAATGATTGGGATCCAATGGAAAAGCTGGGTCCAGTACCAACGGCTGGCAGTTGCTTTCCCTTTTCTTCCCAAAATTCTGTTATAGACCTCGTCGAAGTCTCCGTTAAGGAATGTGTTTTCCGATCGAGGAAGGAATCGGTTAAGGATCCAGCGCGGCAAACGCGGCGGGTGGCGGAACATGTCTCCCATTTTCTCTCCCTTATTTCTCCAGCGCGGGGTCAGTAATCCCTTTCCACAGGACATCATGGACTCTTTTTAACTCGGATAAGGCATCTTTGCCTTGAGGGGACAGGGAATAATATTTCATGGCCTTTCCGCCCCGGCGGGCCGTGGGCTCCCCTATCCGGGTTCTCAGATATCCTAATCTGGTCATTCGGTCGAGCGGGACATAGACGTTTCCCATCGTCCAATCCCGACCGGTCACAACATTCAGAATCTCGAGGACTCTAACCAGACTGGCCGATTCGCCCAGTTGGTGAACGGCCAGCAAAATCAATTCTTCTTTTCGGGTAAGGTAGTTGGTAGTTGTCATCACTGCTCCTGATTTAATTTATGTCATAAAGTTAATCCACCTAGTAATACTTGATCATCAGTGAAAAAGTTATGTCTTTTTTAAATTTCTGCGAAACACCGCATATCCGCTTGACTTCAATCCTGTCATTTCCTATAATGTAGGAAACGAATCGACGCGAGGCAAACATGAAATTGTTATCCCGGACAGAGGAGCTGCTGCTCAACTGCATCCTACGTCTTCAGGAGGATGCCTATACTTTTATGATCAGAGAAAAATTGAAAGAAATCACGGGCAAAACATGGGCGTTCGGCGCTATTTTTATCTCCCTCGACCGTCTCGAAAGAAAAGGATATGTCAAGTCTCTATTGGGTGAAGAAACTCCTGATCGAGGCGGAAGAAGAAAAAGGTTTTACAACGTTTCAAAAGAGGGATTAAAAGCTCTCGCTGAAATAAGGAAAATCGACAGATCCATGTGGGAAGAACTGCCTGTGTCTTTCTTTGACCGGAAGTGACCTTTGGATAAGCTGAAATCACCCCCAAAACCACCGAAACTTGCAGCACGGCTGTTAAAACGTCTTTTTCCTGACGAAAACGGATTCTACACCCAACTGGGGGATATCGATGAAGCATTCAACAAAATTGTGCAGGAAAAGAGCTACTTATCCGCACAGATTTGGTATTGTATGGCGGCACTGCGATCCATCCCCTATTCCATTGGGCGCTCTTTGAAGTGGAGTTCTATCATGATTAAAAACTATCTGAAAATCACTTTCCGAAATCTTCAGAAATACAAAACCGGATCGTTCATCACAATCACAGGCTTGTCTATGGGACTGGCGTTTTGCATGCTGATCTATCTCTTTATCAAGGATGAATTCTCCTTCGACCGGTTTCATGACAAGGCGGATTCCATCTATAAGATCGTGATTAACGATCATTTTTATGAACTGGCCTGGCGGACTGGGCCGGTTCCGATGGCCCCCCTTCTGAAAGAACATTTTTCCGAAGTCGAAGATTTCACAAGACTTGCGACACGAAGAAACGTATCGGTCAAATACGAGGAGAAACTTTACAATGAAACGATCGGCATGATCGATCCTCATTTTTTCGAAATATTCACTTTTCCATTGATAAAAGGTAATCCTGACTCGGTTTTGATTTCCGATAACTCCATTATTCTCACAGAAAATGCAGCGAATAAGTACTTCGGCGATGAGGACCCAATTGGAAAAGCCCTGTTGTTGACATTCGGAGAAAGGCAAAAATCCTTTTTTGTCGTGGGTGTAGCGGCAAATGCACCTATGAATTCCTCGATAGACTTCTCTTTTTTGATCCGTATCGATAACCTGAATTTTATCACGGCGTCGAATACTACGGATGACTGGAGGAGTTCTTGGTCTGCCTCATACCTTTTGTTAAATGAACAAGCAGATCCTGAATATATCGAAAACAGGATACTGACTATTGTCAAACCCTACATGTCCGCGTATTACGATGTACGGAAAAAGTACGGATCTCTTCTGGAAAGCGGAGAGACAATCACTTACTCCTTACAGAATCTTAAAGACATCCATTTGAATTCATCGAACATTTTCGGTTTGAGATCCGCAAGCAATATACAAAAATCCTATATCCTTGCCGGAATAGCGCTATTGATACTCTGTATCGCTGTCATCAATTTCATCAATATGTCGATAGGAAGATCCTCCGTCAGGACCCGTGAGATCGGTGTGAGGAAGCTGCTCGGGGCTGGACGAAAACAGCTGATCCGGCAGTTCTGGATGGAATCCATCTGCACAGCGTTTATTTCTATTATCCTCGGTTTGTTCATAGCCGTCCTCATGCTTCCTGTCTTCAATTCTCTTTCCACCAAAAATCTCATCCCTCAATCGCTCTTTCACTCCCAAAGTTTCGCTTTCTTTCTGCTGCTTTTGGTATCGGTGGGTGTTTTCGCCGGAAGTTTTCCCGCCCTGGTTATGGCTAATTTTCAAATTTCCGATATTTTATCGGACAAATTCAAATTAAGACGGAAAAACCTCTTCACAAAAATTCTCATAGTCCTGCAATTTTCTATTTCCGCATTCCTTTTGGTCGCGTCGTTGGTCATGACAAGACAGATAAAATTTATAGAGAATTACGATCTGGGCTTCGAAAAAGACGGGATCGTCGTCGTCGATCTTCAGGAGCGGGATAGGGTTAAAAGCCAGGAATTCTTGAAACTGTTCAAAGATAACATCCGATCCCATACTTCCGTCTTGGGTGTATCAGGCTGTATGAATTCTCCCAACAGAACGGAATTGTATGGGATGATCCAGCTGGAAGGAAAAAATATCGATGTGTATTACAACAGAGTCACTTTCGATTATTTGAAAACGATGAATATGGAATTGATAGAGGGAAGAGACTTTTCGATCGAATTCCCTACCGATGAATCCGCCGTCATCGTCAACCAAAAACTCGTGGATGAATTAGGGCTGGAGCAGCCGATCGGAAAAACGTTCAGGATGGGACAGGAGGCTCCGGTGACGATTATCGGAGTCGTCAAAAATTTCCATTATTCTTCCTTAGAAGAAGAAGTCCAGGCCGCTGCCCTCAATATGGACCCGGCTTCAGGAATATTCTATGCGGTTATCCGCGTATCGGCCGATAATATCTCGGATACGCTCGCTTATCTCGGGAATAAATGGAAAGAAATCCGACCTCTAAGGCCGTTTAAATATTCCTTCCTGGATGACGACATCCTGTCATTTTATATCGATGAAAACAGGTGGAATAAAATCCTTGCCTATGCCTCTTTTCTTACGGTCCTCATCGCCTGTATGGGCGTTTTCGGCCTGACGTTGATAACCGTCAACAACAGGGTGAAAGAAATCGGCATACGAAAAATACTCGGTGCATCGATCTTGAATATCTTGAAACTCGTAACGCGTGAATTCGTTTTATTAGCCGTGACAGCCAATATCGTTGCCTGGCCCCTGGCCTGGATCGTGATGAACAAGTGGCTCCAAAATTTTGCCTATAGGGTTGATGTTGGATTTTGGCCGTTGCTGATTCCCGGTATCATCACGGCTTCCGTCTCTCTTATCACTTCGGGCAGCTATTCCCTCAAAGCCGCCACTAACAATCCTGTCGATTCTTTGCGCTTTGAATGAATGGAATGCTGCGGCTTCTGAATTAAATTTTTCTTATATCCTGAAATTTTTGTCATCCTCTTTTGCAATAATTGCGTCTAATAATAACTAACAGTACGAATATTTCGTATTGATTATTAAAGAGAATCGAGGAGATTGAGATTGATGAAAAATTTATCGGTCAATGAGCAGATTTTTTTGATAGCGATATGGTGGCTCGAAGACGAAGCTTATGGTGTCAGGATCCGGGACAAGATCAAAGAGATGACCGGAAGAACATTCACGTTCGGCACCCTGTACAACACCCTGGATAATCTTGCGAAAAAGGGCATTGTGACTTCCCGAGCCGTGCAAATCCTCAATCAAGCAGGAGGAAACAGGAGAGTCTACTACACGATCACCAGAGTGGGCTCTGCAGCTTTGCGCGAGGCGCGGGAACTCCAGGAAGCCATCTGGAAAGGTCTCGAAAAGCAGACATTCTGAGAAAAAAATGAAGTCGTCGAAAGATCCCTCCCCTCCCCGGCTGGCGGTGTGGCTTGTCAGGCGTCTCGAGCGTTTTCAGTCGGACCATGCCATTCTCGACGACCTGCAAGAGGTGTTTGCAAGGATATGTAAGGAACGGAGCCATATTTTAGCCTGCATCTGGTATTGGGGTCAGAGTTTAGATGCCACAAT
>Ga0180438_10002139_pt1 | contig 33196 bp, 31 predicted proteins | sample SS_ome_12_FD_132455 | JGI IMG/M metagenome (GOLD analysis project Ga0180438, IMG submission 132455) | Hypersaline lake sediment archaeal communities from the Salton Sea, California, USA - SS_3_D_2 metaG | ecosystem: Environmental > Aquatic > Non-marine Saline and Alkaline > Hypersaline >... | reverse complement strand
GGGTGTGTATGCAAAGTTCCAAGGACAGTATTTCTGCCCTCGATTCGCAACCACTTCACGCGCAATCTCAGGATGGAAAGATGGCCCTGGCAGGCGAAAAACGAGTTTGCATACACGCCCTAGACAGTTGGCACGAGTCCACATAATTCGCCTCATTTGGGAGCGCTCACTAGGGGGCATGCTATGGGCAATCTGACCATCGCTGTGCTGGGCGGCCTGCTGGGAATGCTCGGCTTCGGTACTTCCAACTTCCTGGCGAAGAAGACCATCGGCGTCATGAGCAGTCTGCAAGTGCTGATCTTCTCCCAGTTCATCGGTGCTGGCTTCATGACACTATATCTCATTCGAGAGCCTGCGCTCCCTGCGCTGACGCCTCCCAACCTGCGCTCCGTGCTCGTTTTCGGCCTTCTGAACGCTCTCGCTTATGTCCTGTTATACAGGGCGCTGGACGTTGGCAAGGCAAGTATCGTCACGCCAATCTCCTCCACGTTCAACATTGCGGTGCCTATCGTCTCCTTCTTCTTGTTCCACGAGTCGTTCTCCGGCTCGAAGATTGTCGCGCTGGTGCTGGTTGTAGTTGGGGTCGTGCTGACAGCCGTCCAGTCCGCCGGGGTTGGCGAGCAGGGAGGCGATCTAGCAAAAGGCCTGCCCTACGTGGCGGGCTGGGTGCTCATCTGGGCCTTCTATCTTCCCTTCTGGGACCGGTTCATTGAGGGTGATGGCTGGGTGGTGTGGGTGATTCTGGTCAAGGTAGTGCTGGTGGTTGCCGTAACGCTCTATGCCAGCCTCGTGCAGAAAGAGAAGCTGGGCTTCGGTTCGAAGACACTCTTGCTGTGGTTGGTGATGATTGGTGTCTGTGAGACAGTGGGGAACCTGGGCATGACCTGGGCGTTCAACGCCTCAGTGAACACAACCAGCATCATTACGGCGCTCGTCTCGGCTTCCCCCCTGGTGACCGTGTTGTTGGCGCTCGCTGTGCTGAAGGAGAGGGTGGCGGCTCATCAAGGCATCGGCATTGGCCTGATCATCGTCGGGATGGTCATCTTGCCTTTCATCTAGAGTAAAACTTGTTGCTATACTCTGGCTTCGCTTAGTGCGAAGCCTGTTCGTGTGAGGAGAGGATAGCGAGTGATCGGTTTCTTGCTGAAAGGACTGGGCATCGGCTTTTCCATCGCCGCTCCGGTGGGAGCCATCGGCGTGCTCTGTATCCGCCGCACCCTGGCCGACGGGCGCGCGGCAGGGTTAGTGTCCGGCCTGGGGGCCGCCACCGCCGACGCCATCTACGGCTCCGTCGCCGGGTTCGGCCTGACCTTTGTCTCGAACGTCCTCGTCGGCCAGCAGCTATGGTTCCGCCTGATAGGCGGCCTCTTCCTCGTCTACCTCGGCGTCAAAACCTTCCTCTCCCAACCCGCCGAGCAAGCATCCGAGGGGAATCAATACGGCCTTCTGGGGGCCTACGTCTCGACCTTCTTCCTCACGCTCACCAACCCCCTGACCATCCTCTCCTTCGCAGCGGTCTTTGCCGGTCTGGGCATTGGCACCATTGCCGCTGACTACCTCTCGGCGGGCGTCCTGGTTCTCGGCGTCTTTCTCGGTTCGGCCCTGTGGTGGTTCCTGTTGAGCGGCGGCGTTAGCCTCTTTCGAGACCGCTTCACGCCCGGCAGCCTGCGCTGGGTCAACCGGATTTCCGGTGCCATCATCGGCGGCTTTGGCCTCTGGGCGTTGATTAGCCTGCTGGGGCAGGGCGGTCTGTAAGCCCCTCGTTGTGCTTTTGCCACCTGTTTCACGGTAAAATGGACCTCCGAATGACCGTTAGCGACGCCCTGGGGCGTCACCAAGGAATTTTCGCCAATGGACCCATCCACACCGCGTCTGACCATCGTAGGCGGCGGCCTGGCAGGCACCGAAGCCGCCTGGCAGGCTGCCGAGCGAGGCGTATCCGTCAGCCTGTACGAGATGCGTCCCCAACGGACCACCCCGGCCCACGTCACCGACAGGCTGGCCGAACTTGTATGCAGCAACTCGCTCGGCTCCGACCTGCCGGACCGCGCGCCCGGCCTGCTCAAGGCCGAACTTCGCCGCCTGGGGTCGCTCATCATGGCCTGCGCCGCCGAGGCCAGCGTCCCGGCAGGCGGCGCGCTGGCCGTGGACCGCGAGATATTCGCCGGGTTGGTCACGGAGCGTATCGAGGGGCATCCCAACGTCACCTTGCATCGAGAAGAAGTCCAGACCGTGCCCGCTGGCCCGGCCATCATCGCCACCGGCCCCCTCACGTCCACCGCTCTTGCGGATGACTTAGGCCGTTTGCTCGGCGAAGAATACCTCTACTTCTACGACGCCCTCGCTCCCATCGTCAGCGCATCCACCATCGACATGACCGTTGCCTTTCGCGCCTCCCGCTATGGCCGGGGGGAGGGGGAAGAGGGCGATTACATCAACTGCCCCATGACCGAGGACGAGTACAACCGCTTCGTCGATGCCCTCCTCGCCGCCGAGCGCATCGCCCTGCGTGATTTCGAGCGCGAAGACCCCCACTTCTTCGAAGGCTGCCTGCCCATTGAGGAACTCGCCGGGCGAGGCCGTAGGTCCCTGGCCTTTGGCCCAATGCGCCCGGTTGGTCTCAGAGACCCCCGTACCGGCCAGCGTCCCTATGCCGTCGTCCAGCTTCGCCAGGACAACCTCGCAGGCACCCTCTACAATCTGGTCGGTTTTCAGACCAACATGCGCTGGGGCGATCAGAGAGAGGTGCTGCGCCTCATCCCCGGCCTCGAGAACGCCGAGTTCGTACGCCTGGGGCAGATGCACCGCAACACCTTCGTCAACAGCCCCACCTTGTTGAGAGACACGATGCAGTTCCGTTCGCGAGACGATCTCTTCTTCGCCGGTCAGATCACCGGCATCGAGGGCTACGTCGGCAACGCGGGCAGCGGCCTGCTGGCCGGGGCGAACGCCGCGCGCCTGCTCTCAGGTCAACCATTGCTCGTTTTGCCGCCCGACAGCATGCTCGGCGCGCTGGCGCACTACGTGGCCCACGCCGACCCCAAGGAATTCCAACCCATGAAAGCCAATTTCGGCCTCCTGCCGCCTCTCGACCCGCCGGTCAGGAACAAGCGGCAGCGCAAGGCAGCCTATTCCCAACGCGCCCTCGAATCCCTGGACGCATACTTACCTGGCGAAAACGTCTCTGTTGGTGAGCGGATAGGATGACCATGCATCGCCTTAGTGCTCGCCTCCTTCCGGGCGCTGTCTTGCTGGCAGCCGGTCTGGTCGCGTGTGGGCAGCCTTCAGAAGCCGTCCCGCTCGCCGACGAGATTACCGCGACTGCCCCGCCACCCACGTTGGCCCCCACGCCAGAGCCGACGCCGTCCCACCGGCCCTTCGATGGGCAGCGTGCCCTGGCGCACGTCGAGGCGCAAATGGCCCTCGGACCGCGTCCCACAGGCTCCCCGGCTCATACCCAGACCGGCGACTACATCCTGGCCCAACTCGCCGAGGCAGGCTGGCAAACCGAGTCGCAGCCCTTCACCTATCAGGGCGTTCAGGCCAGGAACCTCGTTGGCAAAGAGCCTGACGGCAATTCGAGCGCGCCCCCCATCATTCTGGGCGCGCACTACGACACCCGCCTGCGTGCCGACCAGGACCCCACGCAGCCTGACGCGCCTGTTCCCGGTGCCAACGACGGGGCCAGTGGTGTCGCGGTCTTGCTGGAGCTAGCTTTCGCCCTCGATTTGAATAAAATGGAGAGTGAGATTTGGCTGGTGTTCTTCGATGCCGAGGATAACGGGCTTCTGGACGGATGGGATTGGATTGCCGGGTCGCGCTACTATGCCGAGAACATGACGGTAGAACCGGCCTTCGTGGTCATCGTCGATATGATTGGCGACGCCGACCAGCAGATATACTATGACCACAACTCCGATGCGGACTTGAGTGAGCAGATATGGGCGGTGGCTCATGAGTTAGGCTACGGGGATGTGTTTGTGCCCGATTATCGTTTTGCGATGCTCGACGACCATACCCCCTTTCGAGAGCGAGGCATTCCCGCCGTGGACGTCATCGACTTCGATTATCCTTACTGGCACACGGTGGAGGACACCCTCGATAAGGTGAGCGCGGAGAGCCTGGAGCGTGTGGGTCGAACCGTGCAGGTCTTCCTCGAAGAAGGGCAATGGTAAGCGGTTGGATAGGAGCAGGGGTTGATGCCGAAGCTGGACAAATGGCTTGAAAAAGACTTCGACGACTTGGTGAGTATGGCCACGAAAGCGCTGGCGACCTCTCGAGAGGCGCAGGACTCCGCCAGACCGGCTGTGGAGGCGTTCTATCGCGGGCTGATTGACGCCTCCAGGCAGATCGACCCGACCCCATTGCACCTCGTCTTGCGCGACTGGGTAGAGTCGCGCAGTGCCCCCATAGAGGGCGAGACGGCGCGTTTCTTGCCCGTGCTGCAGGTGCTCAAGCGCGTCACCGTCGAGATGGCTGTCGAGCGCAACTCACCCGCCGATGCCGTTTCTATGTTGGTACTGCTCAACAACTCCCTCGGCGATGCCACCGTCTTTCTTGGCGAGCAGGAGACCGAAGCCACGCTGCGCGATATGTGGCAGGAGCTGGAATCGGCCCAGGAGGCCATCCAGAAGCTGGACAAGAGCAAGACCGACTTCATCTCCGTAGCCGCTCACGAGCTTCGGACGCCCCTGACCATCATCGAGGGCTACGTGAACATGCTCAACCAGGAGTTCCCTGCCGACCAGTTCCCGAACGTGGCGCTCATGTTAGGCGGCATCGCTAACGGGACCACGCGGCTGCGCGAGATCATCGACAACATGATTGACGTGTCGAAGATCGACATGGATTTGCTTGAACTCCACATGCAGCCGGTCTGGCTGAACAGGCTCATCGAAATCGTGGTCGAGGAATTGGCCTCTGCTGCTGAATACCGCAATATCACCATCGCCGTCAGCAACTTCGCGGACCAGAACAGGCCGGTCTTTGGCGACCCGGAGCGGCTGCACCAGGTTTTCCGCAATGTCATCGTCAATGCCATCAAGTACACCCCGGATGGCGGAGAGATCGCCGTCGATGTAAAAAGGCTGCCGGAGTTCTTCGACGTGCGAGTCGTCGACACCGGTATCGGCATTGCTGCCGACGACCTGCCGCGCCTTTTCGAGAAGCTGGCCCCCATTGGCGATGTCGCGCTGCACTCCAGCAGCCAGACCAGCTTCAAAGGCGGCGGTCCTGGCCTGGGGCTTGCCATTGCCAAGGGAATTATGGAAGCCCACGGTGGCAACATCTGGGCGGAAAGCCCGGGCTATGATGAGGAGGCATGCCCTGGCAGCACGTTCCACATCATGGTGCCCGTGCGCTCTAGCGCTGCCCAGAAAGCCGCCAGGCGAAATGTGGCTGTCGAGCAGTTGTTCGAATCTGTCGAGAGCGACTCCGGTGGTCCTGATCGCTAGCCCTTACTTCCCCTTGATCTGAATCTGATTGGACGCTGAATGCCTGAACCTGCTCGGCGCTTGAGTAGTCTCCCGCCGTATCCCTTTGCGCTGCTGGCCCGCAGAGTGTCCGCGTTGCGGAACGAAGGCCGCGATGTCATTGGGCTGCATATTGGCAGCCCGGACCTGCCGCCGCCCGACCACGTCGTTGACGTGTTGGACCGTTCGGCGCGCGACCCCACGCACCATGGCTACGCTGGTTTCGCCGGCACCCCCGGCTTGCGGGAGGCCATGGCAGAATACTATGAGCGTCGTTTTGGCGTTGCCTTTGATCCCTCGTCTGAGGTGCTGCCGCTAATTGGTTCCAAGGAGGGTGTTGCGCATCTGGCCCTGGCCTACCTCGACCCCGGCGATGTCGCGCTCGTGCCCGACCCCGGCTATCCTACGTATGCAGCAGGTACCGTTCTGGCAGGGGGTGAGCCGGTCTGGTTTCCCCTGAGACCTGAAAATGACTTCCTGCCCGATCTGGACCGGCTGGACGGCGCTGCGCTTGAGCGCGCCCGGATACTGTGGGTGAACTATCCCAACAATCCCACCGGTGCCGTCGCCAATTTGGAATCGCTTTCAAAAATCGTTACCTTTGCCTCGGAGCATGGCCTGCTGCTGGGCCATGATAATCCCTACGCCGACGTGACCTTCGACGGCTACCGGGGGCACAGCATCTTCGAGGTGGACGGCGCGCGAGAGGTCGCCATTGAGTTCAACAGCCTCTCTAAGACGTGGAACATGGCTGGTTGGCGTGTGGGCATGGCGTTAGCACGCCCTGAGATCATTAAGGCGCTGCTCAATGTCAAGAGCAACGTCGACAGTGGCCTCTTCCGGCCCGTTTGCGATGCCGCCGAGGAAGCCATCCGCCATACGCCGCCTGCCTGGATTGCGGAGCGCAACGCGGTCTACCAGGAGCGCCGTGACCTGATTATGGACGCTCTGCCGTCGATTGGCCTGAGTGCGGTCCCGCCCAAGGCGGCCCTTTATGTCTGGGCCAGGGTGGAGGGTGGTGACGATCAGGCGTATGTGGACGGCGCGCTCGACGAGGCCTACGTCTGCGTCACTCCTGGCTCTGTCTACGGACCCACCGGGGTGGGCTACGTGCGTATCTCCTTTGTGGTGCCTGAGGATCGCTTGCAGGAGGCGCTGCAGCGCCTCCGGGACTGGTACGACACCCGTTCTTAGTGTGATTATCGGGGCCTGTTGATTGGATAGTGTAGGGGCGGCTTGTAAGCCGCCCAGAGCACTGGAAGGAAAGAGCAGTCGTTGTATTCTGGGAATGACAGCCGTGAATTCAGCCCTCTGGACAAGAGCCGCGCCTTTCTCGTCGCGCTGGAACTGAAAGGCTCCAGGCCGTTGCTGCCCGCCGAAGAATCGCTGGATGAACTGGCGCTGCTGGCCGATACAGCCGGCCTGGAGGTGGTTGGGCGTGCCGTCCAACGGGCGCAGCGCGTTAATCCCTCCACGTTCATCGGCAGCGGCAAAGTTGAAGAAGTACGCATCTGGGTGCAGGAATTGGGAGCCGAGATTGTCATTTTCGATGACGAATTGTCGCCCCGTCACCAGCGCGAGTTAGAGAAGCTGCTGGGGCAGGACGTGCTGTTGCTTGATCGCTCGGCGCTCATCCTGGACATCTTCGCCCAGCACGCCCGCACGCGTGAAGGTGGCCTCCAGGTCGAGTTGGCCCAATACGAGTACCGCTTGCCCCGTCTGACGCGGCAGTGGCAGCACCTCGCCCGTCAGGCAGGCGGAGGGAGCGCCCGTGGCGGGGCAGGGGGAGTGGGCTTGCGCGGTCCCGGTGAGACGCAGCTGGAGACCGACCAGCGCGAAATTGGGCGAAGGATCAGCACGCTGAAACGCGAGCTTGAGAGTGTGCGCGCCCATCGCGCCCGCCATCGTGCCCGCCGGCGCCGGGCTGGAGTGCCGGTGGCAGCGCTGGTCGGCTACACGAATGCGGGCAAATCCACGCTGCTGAACGCCATTTCCGGCGCTGACGTGCTGATGGCCGACCAGCTCTTCGCTACGCTCGACCCCACCACGCGCCGTGTGAGCATCCCCGAGGGCGGAACGGTGTTGTTCACCGACACCGTCGGCTTCATCCAGAAGTTGCCGCCGACTGTGGTGGCCGCCTTTCGGGCCACGCTGGAGGAGATTGGCGAGGCCGACGTGCTCCTGCACGTCATCGACGCCTCGCACCCCAACGCGCTGGAGCAGGCCGATACCGTTGATGACACCCTGGCCGAACTCGAAGTTGAGCACGTTCCGCGCCTCGTGGTGCTGAACAAAATGGATTTGCCCGCGGCCCGGTCCCGCGTGGATGAGTTGCAGCGTGTTTATCCAGGCGCGTTGCCCGTCTCTGCCCTGGATGGGCAGGGGCTTGACGACCTGCTGGAAGCCGTGGCCGTGATGGTAAGTGCCCGCATGATCGCGGTGGACACATTCATTCCCTATACCGATGCGCGGCTGGCGGCCCTCTATCACGAGGTGGGCCAGATCGACGAGGAAATCCACGGCGAGCGAGGGGTACAGATCAGCGGGCGTGTCCCTGCACGCTACGTGTATCGCTTCTTACCTGACGGTGGCCTGCCGGATTCCGGCGAAGAGCTTGAATAGGGCGGGATACGATTACAATGGGAGGTTACGATGCTTTTGGACCGCATGTCACATTTCATTTCGCAGGTGCGCGGGTTGCCCATTCTCCTGGCAGTGGTTCTCGTTGTGCTCAATTTCTTCATGCAGTTCGTCCAGGTTCCGTTCGTCGTCGCCCTGGCTGAGACCGATCTCCTTCTCCATCTGGCGGTGGTTGTGGGCCTGATGGGCGTCCTGCTGGCCGATGCCATTGGAGCCTGGTAGTTGTCTCCAAAATGACCGGCTCGGATGACTGGCAGGCGCTCCTGGCGGCGGCTGCCTCCGACAACGTATCGGGCGCGCATAGTGTCACGGCGGATGCTGCCTCGGTGTTGGTTGCCTATTCTGAGCAGGCGTCCCCGGCTTCGAGAGACGAGCTTCTGGCCGATTTGCGGCGTATCAGCTGCGATTTGCTCTCTGCGCAGCCGGCCATGGCCTCCATAGCGAACTTGCTCAACGCCGCCTGGTGGTCCGTCCATGACGATAGCAGCCTGAAAACGCTGCCCGGAGCCGTCGAGAGCCACACAGCCAGTGCCCGTGAGGCCGTCATTGCTGTCTCGCGGGCTGCATCTGCTCTATTGGCCCCAGAATCCACCGTCATGACGATCAGCGCCAGTTCGACGGTCGCCCAGGCTCTGCTGTTAGCCCACGAGGAAGCGTTGCGCCCTCGCGTCGTCTGCCTGGAATCCCGCCCCATGCTCGAAGGACAGCGCTTTGCCGCCATGCTGGCAGAAAACGGTCTGCCGGTTACGTTGGCCGTGGACGCCGCCGCCCACGATTGCGTGGCGCAGGCTGACCTGCTGTTCCTGGGCGTGGACAGTCTGACGCCAGAGGGGGTCCTTGGCAAAATAGGCATCGCCGGTCTGTCGCTGGCGGCCCGCCAGGCGGGTCTGCCCGTTTATGCCCTGGCTGACCGCACCAAGCTGTGGCCTGTTGCCTTAGGTTCGCCGTTTATCCGCCAGCGCCCGCCGGAAGAGGTCTGGCCCGATCCGCCGGGGGGCGTGCGGGTGTCCAATCGCTACTTCGATGTCGCGGACTGGGCCAACGTAGAGGGCGTGGTGAGTGAGGACGGTGTGCTGACCGCTGCTGAGGCGCGCAAGGAGGGTCAGGCCATCCCGGTCCACGCCGAGTTGGCCGCCCTGTACGGGGAAGTGGCTGAGGAGCTGTCGAGCGCTTTTCCCGAGCCGCGTGACTGGTATCTCTACATTATTTCGTGTAGTGATAATACCCTCTACACCGGTATCACCACTGATCTGGAACGGCGTGTGGCCCAGCACAACGCGGGCAAAGGGGCAGCCTACACGGCCTCGCGCCGCCCGGTCGCGTTACAGGCGGCCTGGCTGTTCCCCAACCGGTCCGCGGCCACCCGCGCCGAGCGTGCTATGAAGCGCCGCTCCCGGCCAGGCAAGCTGAAGGCCATTGAGCGTGGGGACGCTTTCAAGGGCGGGCCACCGGCTCAAATTGAGCCATTGTAGCAACCTTTCTTCGTGTAGTCATCACAAATGATGTCAATTTCTAGCTCTTTTTTTCTCGAACAGTATAAACAGGCTATGCGAAATAAACTTGTCGTTTGGCATCGATTTTTGGCCGTTCTTGAGGGTTCCACAGGCGTACAGGTGCTCTCCAGGCTGCCAATCACTGCCTGTGCAGGCCAGCGGGGCGACAAAGGTTAGATTTCCGTTAGGGTCACGTAAGAGTTGGATATGTGGGATAATGCTGGATAAGCGTGTTGGATTTCCCCCAGGAGGATGCCATGAGCGCCAGGACCGGCCCAACCGATACGCAAGAGTCGCTAGTGCTTGCCAGAGGGATAGCCCAATACATGAGCCGCATCCGCCAGCGCCGCGCTCCCGCCACCTACGAGACCTATCGCCAGGCCATCAAGCTCTTCCTCGTCCTGCTCCACGACGAACTAGGCGTCGACCCGTGGTCTGTGCCGGTTTCCGCGCTGCAACCTGCCTGGGTCGAGCATTTCCTAGCGCACCTGCAGAGACACAAGTCGATTGAAACCGAGCACGTCTACAGCCGTGCTGTGGTCGGCTTCTACAAGGAAGCCGCGAACCGGGGCTGGGCCTCGCTCAACGTCGATGCGCTGCGAGACACCTTGCGCCATCTGCGCCGCCGCAAGGGCCGCCGCCTGCCCCGCTTTCCGCAAGAGGAGCTGGAGAGCATCCTGGAATTCGTCCAGCGGGCGTCCCTGCCACCCCGCGAAGACGACGCCAGCCACCGCGAGCGCCTGCGCATCCTCCGCGACGCCGCCTTTCTCCTCACCCTCGCCGACACCGGCCTGCGCGTCTCAGAAGCCTGCGCCTTGAAGCGGGGCGATGTCGATTTAGCCGAGGGACAGGTCCGTGTGATCGGCAAGGGCAACCAGGAAGCCGTCGTGCGCATCTCCAACCGGGTTATCCGCGCCCTGCGCCGCTATCTGAAGGAGCGCGCCCCCCTCGATGGCGCGCAAAGCACCACCGCCCTTGCTGAGTTGGCCCTGTTTGCCCAGCATGGCAAGCGTGCCGGTCAGCGCATCAAGCCCATTTCCCGCTGGACCGGCGCGGACATCGTCACCCGCTGGACCAATCTCGCCCTGTCAGAGGAGACCAGGGCCAACCTGCAGGCCCAGGACATGCCCATTACGCCGCACACCTTCCGCCACTACTTTGTCACCACCGTGCTGCGCGGCACCGGAAATCTACGCCTTGCCCAGCGCTTTGCCCGCCACGCCAGCCCCACCACTACCACCCGTTACCTCCACCTCTCTGACGAAGAGATGGATATCGCCTACCACGAAATCTTCAATGAATGACGGCTAACAACGCTACTTATCCCACATTTTCCCACAAATCACACCTGAGAAAAGGCCCTCTTGGAGCAGGGGGCTTTTCCGGCGATCACACGCTGGCCCGCTTTTCCCTGGGCACTGCTGGGCCTCCACGTAAATTGCAGCCCGTCGCCCGGATGGCAGGGTAGTGGAGGCGAATTTCCACGCCGTTTGCCCCCTACCCCATTTCGCATAGCCTATTTATACATTTTCCGAAGAATTTCGCCGAGGAAAACGTCATGTTGTGATGACTATACGAAAAAGAGCCGCCATTCCCGGTTGCACTCACAAGTCCCCTACGGTAGCATTTACAGGCGCCTCTCTGCATAGGACCCTCCCATGCGCGTCATTACCAACGAGCGTTACGTCCAGATACACAAATACCTGGCTACTGCCACCAGCCTGATTGGCGTCCTGACCCTCTTTGCCAGCATCCTGCTCCCGTTCTTCCAGCCCTCTTACGGGGAGACGCCGCCCATCTGGCTCGTACTCATCGCCATCGCCTTCGCAGCGACCGGCCTGCGCCTCAGCCACTACTGGCTCCGGGAACCGCTTCCTCACGATGCCCTAGACCAGGGCCTGAAGGGCTTCCCGGCGGGCTCAGCGCTCTACCACTACCGGCTCCCGGTCCCTCACGTGCTGGTCGCCCCAACCGGCGTATTCGCCCTGACCGTCAAACCCTACCCCATCGGCGTCCACATCGAAGAAGGCGGCTGGCGTCGGGCAGGCCGCCCGCTGGGCAACCTCCTCAGCGCCATCTACCGTCAGGACAGCATCGGCGACCCAGGCCGCCTCGCCACCAGGCAGGCCCAAAAGCTGCAGGCCTGGCTCGACAAACACCTGCCCGACAACGATGTCACCGTTCAGCCAATCGTCGTCTTCAGCAGCCCCCAGGCGGCTTTAAACGTCGAAAAGCAGTCCGAACCCCCCACCTTCTACGCCGACAAGCGCAAACCCTCGCTCAAGACCGCAATCCGGGCCATGCCCAAAGCCAACACTCTCTCCCCAGAGCAAATCGCCGCCCTGGAAGCAGCCGCAGGCATCACCACGAACGACTGACGCGCAACACACGATTTATCCGAATACATCAGCCTGTTTGCACCCAGTCCATTATCACTATGCGAAATATCGGCCCGCTGTACCACCAGCCGCCCGCCATACAAACAGAAAAGAGGCCCCAAACCTGGAGCCTCTCCCTTATTTCTGACTAGGGGCGCTCGCCTATCCGTCCAGCGCCTTCTTGATCTGCTCGAACTCCTCGACGGTGATCTCGCCCTTCGCCAGGCGCTCTTTCGCGATCTTCATCGCGTCGTCTGCGGTATCTGGCTGCTGGCCACCCAACATGCCCACCATCGCCTGCCCCAGGCTCAGACCCGCACCCAGGCCCACGCCCGTGCCAGCCTCGCCACCGGGCTGCTGAGCAGCGTCCCGCAGCGCGTCGGCGGCCTGAAGCTGCTGGTAAGTCGCCACGTCCAGCAGACCCATATCCCGCAGGTCCTCAGCCGTCGTCTTCGAGGCGACCAACGGCTTCATCTCGAACGCCTTCAGCATCAGGCCGATCTCGTCGAACTTCTCCTTGGCCTTGGCGAGCATCGCTCCTTCCAGCTCGCCCAGCATCGCGTTGACCTTCATCAGGTCGCCGGGCGCGTTGGTCGCGATGACGTCCTGCAGCTCGCCCAACACCACCGTCAGCAGGCGGTCTTTGATGTCGGCCAGCTTGACGATGGGCTTGCCGATGCAGTACTGCTTGGCAAACCGCGCCGGGTCGTTGACCCGCACGTCCATCACGCCGTGCCCTTGCAGCAGCAGCCAGCCCAGGCCCTTGCCGGGCGTCTCCAGCGCCAGCGGCTGCGTGGTGCCCCAACCCACCTGCGGCATATCCGCCGTGTTGATGAAGTACACCTCAGCCTTGAACGGCGTCTCGCCGCTGAAGGCCTTGCCGATCAGCCCGACCAGCAGCGGGATATTGGCCGTGGTCAGGGTGTGTGTGCCACCGCCAAACGCGTCCAGCGCCTCACCCCCGCGCACGAACACCGCCGCCTGATTATCGCGCACGATAAGCTGCGAGCCGATGCGAAAATCGCCGCTCCCAGACTGCGGCTCGCGATAGGACAGCTCCTCTTTCCCGACGTTGGGATGTTCGACAATGTCAAATACTCGCGCCATCAGATTCTCCTCTACTCAAACAAAGAATTTCTTGCTAAACGGCCAGGGCGGTCAGCACGTCCACCCGACCCTTGAACGTCTCATTGGCCTCAAACGTCAGATCGTCCAGAGCCGTGATCGCCGCATCGATGCCCTCGCCAGCGTCAATCGCCGCGCCAAACTGCTCGATAGCCTCCTCGAAGCGCCCCTCAAAGTCCAGCAGCGCGTTGTCAAAGGCGTACAGCCGCGCCAACTCAGCCTCTTTGACCTTGATTGCGTCAAACAGCCCGGCATAGCCGCGCGGGGCGCTCTCCACCCGGTCGATGAACGTGCGGAATTTCGAACCAACGCTCTGCACGCGCTCCATGTGCGCCAGCCCGCCCGCATCGACCAGCCGCTTCGCGTGCTGGTTGAGCCGGTTCTCCAGGCTCTCGAACACCCGCACGATCTGTTCGCGCAGCAGCTTATCGGCCTCGCGCCGGTCCTCCTTCTCCAGATAGCCCTTAAAACCCGGAATCTTGCGCGCCAGGTCCTCCAGGCCGCCCTGCATGCTCTGAATCTTATCATACAAATCCGACATACCACTCTCTCCTCAACTATCCCTGGTCAAAACAAAGTATCCATAGCGGGCTGATGTAGGGGCACCAACATGCTGCCTGTCCTCGTAGGGGCACGGCGTGCCGTGCCCCCCGGCCCTTGCCCTAGACGGAACCGTGTACACCCATAACAGATGCTTTCACGAAGCCAGGAAGTACTCCGTGCCGCAGTACGGGCACTGCTGCACGCCCTTCCCCGCAAAGCTCACCTCGCCGCCGCAATTCTTGCACTGCTGGATGGCATGCAGCTCCGAAGCCTCGGCGGAATAAAGCGTGCCTTCGTCCCAGTTGATGTACCCGCTGAACACGCCCATGCCGACCAGCTTATACAGCATATCCTGCACCGACGGCAAGTCGGACTGCAGCTCGATAATCACGTCCGAGACGCTGATCTGCCCGCGTGTCTTCACCATATCCAGGATCTTGCGCTGCTTCTCGGCCTCGACCTGGTCAGACGCCTCTTTGCGGCCACGGGCCATGGCGAACACGCCCCCGCCGATAACCGGGGCCGCCACCACGAACAAGATGGCGAAACCCAACGCCGCGCCGCCCGCCGTCATCCCGCCCCCGGCCATCGAAACCACCAGGAAGACACTGCCGACGATCAAGAGGCCGACCCCCGCCAGCAAGATGATAATGCCTGTCGTTCGCGTCATTCAGACTCTCCAGTGCGAATGGACTGCCTAACCAAACCCGCCGCCGCCACCACCGCCGCCTCCTCCTCCACCGCCACCGCCGCCGCTGAAGCCTCCCCCTCCCCCACCCCCGCTGCTGCTGGGCGCGCTGCGGAACGTGCTGGCGGTAGAGTTCAGCATGCTGGTCAGCCCGGAGGACATACCGCTCAAGCCGGAACCCAGGCCATCGGCCATCCCGTCGAGCGACGGCGCAGGCCGGGCGCGTTCGCTGCTCAAATCGCGCCCCGGGCTCCCGGCTGCACCGGCAGTACCGGCAGTACCCATGCGATGCGGGTGACCGTACATCGGCATGTACCAACCCGGCACCGGCGTTCCCGGCACCCGCGAGAACTTACTCACCCATCCATGCTCCAGGCCAAAAGCGATGGCATAGGGCAGGAACCTGTCGAACTGGTCAGTAGCCTCCTGCAAGTTCGTATAACGCTCAATTCTCGACAGATACTCCTTAAACGCCTCCCATTTGGCCTTCTCCTCGGCCCCGCGCCGGGTCTTGGCCGGCATCACCTGCCCCACGATGATCAGGCCAATCGAGGTAAGGCCCGCAGCGACAAACGGGCACAGAATCGCGTCCACCTGGCCGCCGAGCGCCGCCGCTGAGCAGAAGCCCACACCAGCCGACAGGACGATCCCTGCGATGCCCAGGCCCGTATAACGCCCCCGGATAACCTTGGGGCTGGTCCTGAAGAACCCCTCTTTGACCGTTTCCTCGTAAAGCTCCTTTTGCAAGACCGGGATCGCCGTGTAGAACTTCTCCCGCAAATCGGAGAGCTTCTTCTCTTTCCGCCTGCCAAACATTCGGTTGATCAGCGACTGCTCGTACTCGCGCAGGCCGCTCTTATCGCCCACCAGCCGGAAGGTGAAATCCGCCGACCCGCCAAACCCAAACAGCCCCTTCGATTTAACCTCCTCCATCTCGATCACGCCGCGCCGCGCCAGGTCCACCATCGTCGCCACGATGTCCTGCATGTCGGCCTTCTCGTCGACCAGCGTCCCCGCCAGACCCGGCTCCAGATCGCTCGGCGGCTCCGAAAGATAGTCCGGCACCACGCCCACCTTCGGGTCGCGCCCTCGCGTCAGCCACAACAGGTACAAGCCTACCGGGCCGCCCAGAAGCAGCAAGATACCACCCGCCCCCAACAGCAGATTCAAGGCCGGGCGTTGCTTCTCATCCCACTCGCGCTGCCGGGTCCACTCCTGCTGCCACGACGCCGGGGCCGCCTCCACGATCCCGTGCGGCCACTGCACGCGAATCTCGAATTCATCCCCTGGTGAGATCGACCCATTGGCGTCGAATCTAACCTGGGTGCCATCGGCGCTGATCTCAGGTTGGAAAGCGCTCGTCCCATACGTCTCAATTGGCGCATCCGCGTCGATCACCGCCCCAGGAGGCAGGTGCACAGTCACCGTCGACGCCTCGACGGCGAAGTCGTGGTCGGGCGGAACCGCCTTCCAGAAAAGCTGGTCGCCGCCGTCGAAGATGATCAGCCCGCCCGCCACCGTGTACTCAATCGTCCACGTCCGTACCTGGTCGATTGTAGACGGGTAAAACCAGTTAAGGACCAGCTCGCCGCCTTCAAACTGCGTGTAAAACGTGTTAGGGGCCTCAGTGCTGGTCTGTTGGTACTCGACCCCCTCCTCGATCACCCGGATATCGGTGATATTCTCCACCTGACCCATCGGGATATTGCGGAACCCAAACGTGAACGGGCCGCCGATAAACTGGACCTGCTGCGTCTCGACCACCCGAAACGTGCCGTCCGTGTTAATCGTGATATCCGCGTCCCAGCGCAGCCAGCGCAGCGATTTGCTCTGCGCCTGCGCCTCCCCCACGGGAACCAGGCCCGCAACCAGCACAGCGCTCAGGCCAACCAGCAACCCAAGCGCCAACCAGCGACGATTTCTACGCATAGAAAACTCTACCTCTCAGGGTATGCTCACGACCTTCATGGAGTATAACGCACCAGCAGACCATCAATCCTGACAACAAAGTGACATTCCGTTGTCACCTTGCCCCCAACGCCCGCCCAATTGACAACCATTGCGGAGCAATTGCCGATTAGTATATGAACTTTGCACACAATTGCAAAAGTCTCGCCGGATGTTACAATCAACACGCGTCGCACGGTACAATATATGATATTGTGCACGCGCTCGTCGCTCCGTCGAGCCTATTGACCAAATAATCTGCGTTGCTATTCGTTACAGGAGACCAAATCATATGACTCACCCTGCCCTGAACGCCCTGCTGGACAGACTTGAGGGCAGCGTATCAGTTGGCGAGGAAGGCGCAGTCACCGTAAACGACGAGGCCAAATTGCGCCAGAATCCCATCGACACCCTAGCCTACGCCGCCGCCCTCAGCCCAGACCCCGAAGGCGCTGTCGCTCGCTGGTTGCTCTGGCAACTGGGACAGACGCTCGGCGTCTATCCCTCGTCCATCCACGAACTCTACGTGGCCCGTGGCCGTGGCGAGGCCCCCCGCGATTTCACCGTGCCCGCCATGAACCTGCGCGCCATGACCTACGAGATGTCACAAGCCGTCTTCAAGGCGGCCCAACAGCTAAACGCTGGCGCACTCCTGTTCGAGATTGCCCGCTCCGAGATCGGCTACACCGGCCAGCGCCCCGCCGAGTACGTCAGCAGCATCCTGGCCGCTGCCATCAAGACCGGCTATCGGGGCCCGCTGTTCGTCCAGGGCGACCACTTCCAGATCAGCGCCTCGCGCTACGCCCAGGACCCTGACGCCGAATTCAAGGCCGTCTGCGACCTGACAATCGAAGCCTTGCAGGCAGGCTTCTACAACATCGACATCGACACCTCCACGCTGGTAGACCTGGACCACGAAAGCCTCGACGACCAGCAGCGCCAAAACTACGAACTATGCGCCCGCCTGACCGGCTTCATCCGCCAGCACGAACCCGAAGGCATCACCGTCTCCGTCGGCGGCGAGATCGGCGAGGTGGGCGGCAAGAACAGCACCGAGCCAGAGCTGCGCGCCTTCATGGACGGCTACGTCAAAACGCTCGCCGCGCTCAACGACGGGGGCCTGACCGGCATCAGCAAGATCAGCATCCAGACCGGCACCAGCCACGGCGGCGTGGTCCTGCCGGACGGCTCCATCGCCGAGGTCAAGGTAGATTTCGACACCCTCGAACACCTCTCGCGGGTAGCCGCCGACGACTACGGCCTCGCCGGAGCGGTGCAGCACGGAGCCAGCACCCTCCCCCCGGAGGCATTCAACAAATTCGCCCAGGCCACCGCCTGCGAGGTACACCTGGCAACCGGCTTCCAGAACATGATGTACGACCACGAGCAGTTCCCAGACGCGCTGCGCCGGGAGATGTACGCCTACCTGGACGCCGAGTTCGGCGGCAATCGCAAGCCAGACCAGACCGACGAGCAATTCCACTACAAGGAGCGCAAGCGCGCCCTGGGCAAGTACAAACCCGAGATGTGGAACCTCCCGGCAGACGTTCGCGCCGCCATCCAGGCCAGTTGGCAAGAGCAATTCGCCTTCCTCTTCGAGCAGCTCAACGTGGGCAACACGGCGGACCTGGCCGAGAAATACACCCCCGTCGTCAAGATCGACAAGCCCCTCGGCGACTACCTGGCAGGCGCGGAGGCCGTCGAAGAGGACGTCGGCGATCTGGCAGACTGACCGGCGGCGATGGGACGCAGCGAACAGGGCGTCGCCGCCTCACGCGGGCGCTGGCACGTCGTACCGCGCACGCTCAGCTTCGTCACCTGCGATGGCGACGTCTTGCTGCTGAAAGGCGCACCGGACAAACGCATCTGGCCCAGCAAGTACAACGGCGTCGGCGGGCACGTCGAGCGTGACGAGGATATCCTCCAGGCCGCACGCCGCGAAATCCGCGAGGAGACCGGCCTGGAGGTGCGCGATCTGCGCCTGCGCGGTGTCGTCAACGTCGACGCCGGAGACGCACAGACCGGCATTGTCCTGTTCGTCTTTACCGCCCGCGCCACCACGCGCCAGACGGTCGAATCGTCCGAAGGCAGCCTGGAGTGGCACCCGCAAGACCGCCTCCCACACGAAGACCTGGTGGACGACCTGGCGACCATCCTGCCGCGTGCCCTGGCCATGCCAGACGACGCGCCGCCCTTTTTCGCCCGCTACTGGTACGACGCCGCCGATCACCTCCAGATCGCCGTCGCAGAAGACTGAATCGGAACCCGCACCCGGAGGAGAAGCACTGTGAAACTCATCAGATGGTACGGCTGGCTGGGATTGCTCATCATGGCCGCCTCGACGGTCATGGTCGCCCTCGGAAACGCCTGGTTTGCCCGTTGGTACACGCCCTACATGTGGACCGGCTACATCATGCTGGCCGACGCGGTAGTATTCCGCCTTCGCGGGCGCTCGCTCATCACCGGCAACTCCCGCAAATTCATCCTGCTCCTGTGGCTCTCGGTCCTCTGCTGGCTGGCCTTCGAGGTATACAACTTCCGCCTGAAGAACTGGTACTACGTCAACCTGCCCGCCAGCATGGTCGAACGCAATTTTGGCTATCTGTGGGCCTTTGCCACCATCTTTCCGGGCATCTTCGAGTCCGCCGACCTGCTGGAAGCCCTTGGGGCCTTCAAGCGCCAGGACAGCAAGCCCAGGCATCGCTGGGGTGACTTCTGGCTCTCCACCTCCATCGTCGTCGGCCTAGCCTTCATCGTCATCCCCCCCATGCTCCCACCCGTGCCCGCACGCTTCACCTTCGGCTTCGTCTGGTTGGGCTTCTTCTTCCTGCTCGACCCGGTCAACTACCGCCTGGGCGTGCCCTCGCTGCTCCGCAACTGGGAAGAAGGCCGCCGTCGCAAGCTCTACCTGCTGCTGGCCGGTGGGGCCATATGCGGCCTATTGTGGGAAAGCTGGAACTTCTACACCCTCCAGTTCAGCGGCGCAGCCTGGATATACGCCCTCCCCTACCCCCTCAACCTGCTCGAAAACATCTTCCGCATTGGCCGGATGCCGGTCCTCGGCTTCCTGGGCTTCCCACCCTTCGCCCTCGAATGCTGGGCCATGTGGCACCTGCTCAAGACCTTCCTGCTCCCTGGCGAATTCGCGCCAGAACGCCGGGCCATCGCCACACCCGCCGTCGCCACCGGAACAGACTGAGCGCCCCTCCACCGTCACAAATGTAAGTCCGCACACAGGCAAAAGCGGCTGCGGGAGGCAACATACACCCCGCAGCCGCTTTCCTTTGGGCAAAATCTCGTGAGAAAAACCCACCAACGCCTGATCCACCGCCTCATCCACTGGCGCTACGGCATCTCGACCCACACCGTGCTCAACGGCGGGCCGCCACCGGCCCCTTCCAACCAACGCATAGACGCCGAACCCAAAGCCACCCACGCCGCTTGACCGGCTGCTCTCAACACCCCTCTTGCCGGGACACTCCATTCGTGCTAGATTAGCACCATCTCCCGCCACCAAACAAACGTTATCCTTTGGGAGTTCATCCACATGCCAAGCAAGTCTACCGACTCAAATGTCGGTCCTGCCCACATAGCCCCACTGCCGTCGAGCAGACGCCCTTCGCAGTTATCACAGCATCGCGCGCAGGCTGGTCGAAGGCAACCTGACCAAAAGTCGATATCCTGAACTATCCCGTGAGGAGAGCTACGTGAGCACTCGCACCAAACCAGACGCCGACACCGACTGCCCGGACCTGAGTATGCCCGCCTCGCCAGACTCCGACCTCAGTTGCCCGGACCTTCGAATCGTCCCCACCGAGAGCATCATCCGGCACGAATTCCACGATGACCAACGCCTGGAGCCTCTGGTCAGAGCCATCGAAGCCGACGGCAAGCTAAAGAACCCCCCGCTGGTCGCCGCGCTTGGCGACGCCAGATTCGTCGTACTCGACGGCGCAAACCGCGTGACCGCGCTCGGCAAAATGGGCATTTCCCATTGCCTCGTCCAGGTCGTGCCCTACATGAGACCCTTCGTAGAACTCTACACCTGGCACCACGCCGTCACCGACATCGACGTTGCGGAACTCGAAGAGCGCATCGCCGCCGTCGAAAGCCTTTCAGTGGGCAAAACCAACCTCATCCGCGCCCAGGCTGGCCTGGCGCGGCGCGTCCTGCTCGGCTACTACGTCCGCCAGGACGGAATCGTCGCCACGCTGGAGAGCGACGACAACGACCTGCACGCCCGCACCCACCTGCTCAACCAGGTCGTCAACATCTACCTCACCGGCGGGCGGCTGCACCGCACCAACTCCCAGGATATCGACGAGCTGAAATCCCTGTACCCCAACTTCGCCGCCCTGATGATCTTCCCCAACTACACGCCCGCCGAGGTGCTGGAACTGGCGGGCGCTGGGGCCAAGCTCCCGCCCGGCCTGACCCGGCACATCATCCACGGGCGCGCCTTGCGCGTAAACTTTCCCCTGGACCGGCTGAGGGCAGACGAAAGCCTGCAATCTAAGAACACCGCCCTCGTGGAGTGGATGCAAGCCAAGCTGGACAACAAGCACGTGCGCTTCTACGCTGAGTCCACCATCCTCTTTGACGAATGAGGCCCTATGGAAATCTCCAACCTTCAGGAAGCGCTGCGCCAGGCGCGCCCGGTCACAGACGAACAAGCCTACTGCGTCATCCACCTGCCGGCCAGCACCATCACCGCCGCAGCAGGCGTCGCCGCCCAAATCGGCGAGCCCTTCCTGGCCCTGGTCGCCGACCACCACGAAGTCACCCTCGTCGCCCACGCCGACGCCTACCAGGCCATCCAGCGCCGCCTCCCCGACACCAAAGCCAGCCTCGACTGGCGGCTCATCACCTTCGACGCCGTGCTCGACCAGAGCCTCGTCGGCTTCCTCGCCGCCATTGCCGCCGCGCTGGCCGAAGCCGGAGTCAGCCTCTTCGCCCTCTCCGCCTACGAGCGCGACCACATCCTCGTCAAAGCGGACCAGTTCGACACCGCCTGGGCCGTCCTCGAAAAACTGGCCGGTCAGGCCTAAGCGAACAGTCGGGGCGAATGGCATTCGCCCCGACCACCACCGGCAATTGGATTTCTCCCCACTTTGGATATAATTCCCGGCATGGCCGACATGACCTTTTTCGACGACCCAGGCCAGACTCCTCAACCACGCGACCAGATTCGCCTGGAGCAGGTCAGCCTACACCCCTATCCAGATGGCCGCCGGATAAAGATCGGCCTGCGCATCACACCCTTCGGGCCAACAGACCGGCCCAACCTCGAGATCGCCGTCCGCAACCCGGCAGGGGCCGAGGCAGCCTCGATGAGCGTGATCGAATCCCTGGAAAACGACTTTGCCCTGACCATCCACCTGCGCGGAGAAGACAACCCAACCGGAACCTACCACGTCGAGGTCCACCTTTTCTACGACCCGGAGACCATACAACACTCCCTCACCGCCAGCTTTGCCCTACCGCCTGAAACGGCAGCAGGATAAGCGCTGCCAGGCAGAACTCCGCCCAAAAGGCACCCACATCTCCCATTGGACTGCGGAGCCAACACGTGTATACTGTGAGCAGCAAGGCATCAAACAGGAACCGTCCATGGAGCTAACCGAAGATCATACTGGACGAACGCTAGGCAAATACGAACTGGTCGAACGTATCGGGCGGGGCGGCATGGCCGAGGTCTACAAAGCCTTCCACCGCTCCCTGGACCGCTACGTCGCGCTGAAGGTCCTCCACTCATTCCTGAGCGACGATCCAGAGTTCAAGGACCGCTTCGAGCGCGAAGCCAAGAACATCGCCAAGCTGCGCCACAACAACATCGTGCAGGTCTACGACTTCGACTTCGAGCCGGGGGTGGACCTCTTCTACATGGTGATGGAATACATCGGCGGCCCAACCCTTCGCAACCTACTCCTACAGACCGAACCCGCCCGGCTGCCCGTCGAGGAAACCATCCGCATCTCGCGCTCCCTCGCCAGCGCGCTGGCCTACGCCCACGACAACGACATGATCCACCGCGACATCAAGCCGGGCAACATCATGCTCGACGAAGACAAGCGGGTCGTGCTCACCGATTTCGGCATCGCCAAAATCGTCAGCGGTCAGCAACTCACCGCCAGCGGCACCATGCTCGGCACGCCGGCCTACATGGCCCCGGAGCAGGGTCTCGGCCAGCCCGGCGACCACCGGGCCGACATCTACTCGCTCGGCGTGGTGATGTACCAACTGACCATCGGGCGGCCACCTTTCCAGGCCGACACCCCCATTGCCCTCGTGCTCAAACACGTCAACGACCCACTCCCTCCGCTGTCAACCTTCACCACAGACCTGCCAAAAGGCCTGGAGCGCATCATCTACCGCAGCCTGGCCAAGGACCCCGAAGAACGCTTCCAGAGCGCCCAGGACATGGTAGAGCTTCTCAACGACTTGGAGGCCGCCGAGAAGATAAAACTACCGTCGAGCACCGGTGAAGCCGACTTCACCGTCCACAGGCCCGACACCCGCAAACTCGTGGCCGAGGAACAGCGACCGCCATCGCCGCGCCCAGAAGGAGTTGCCACAGGCCGGTTCGCAGACACCCTCAAGAAATACCGCGAGGCCATCGTCGGCGCGGGCATAGGCATGGCAGTGGTGGCAGCCATCGCCATAGCCATACTCGCCCTCGGCGGGCGCGGGGGAGCCGAAGTCGCCGAGACAACGCCCCCCACCTCGTCCCCCAGCCCAACAGAGGTCACAGAGGCAGCGGTGCCACCGGCAGACACGTCAGAACCCGCCGATAATGAATCCCTCCTCTCCTCCGAATTGGAGGCTACGGCGCTGGTCGAAACGCTCGACATCATCAAGGCCCAACAATCCACCCGCAACGCCATCGCCACACAGCCCATCTTGGGCACAGACGCCGCCCCGCTCATCGACCCTGGGTGCAACTACCGCTACGAACTCATCTCGCAGGCCCCTGAAGATAACCTGTCCATACTCGAAAACTCAAGCGTCACCAAAACGATTGTCATCAGAAACGCCGGCGATTGCGCCTGGGAACAGGGTGCAGCCTTCCGCTTCCTCGATGGCCTGCAACTAGAAGCCCCCGACGAGATCGTCATCAACGACACCGTCGAGCCAGGGGACCGGGTAACTTTGGAATTTGACTTCGTCTTGCCCTCATACAACGTGGAAGATCGCGTCGTGCAAGGCACGTGGCAACTGAGCACAGTAGACGGCGTTCGCATTGGACGCCTGTTCACCTTCAACGTCGAGGTCGTGCCGCCCACCGCCACCCCGACGCCCACCCGCACGCCAACGCTCACCCCGACCCTCACGCTGACACCCACGCCCACCCTCACGCCGACGATTACCCCGTCGCCCACAATCACCCCAACCATAGACCTGACCGCCGCGGCAATTTTCTTGGGCAACGAAGCGGCAACCGCCAGAGCCGCCGCCACTGGCACCGCACAGGCATCGATCACGCCCGAAGAACCAACACCAGAGGGAGGCGGATAAACGCAGAACGACGCGCCTCGCGCGCGCCAAACAGCATACCAACCACAGGCCGGAACCCCGTTCTGGCCTGTCTGCGTAACAGGAGATTCCACCACACTATGATGGTATACTTTTCAATCACCATGAGACGAGGATATGACAACCGTGCGCGCTGAGGAAATGCTGGCCGTCTCCGATGCGCTGGCCCGCATCCTGAGCCACTTCCAGACCCTGCCCCCCGAACCCATCCAGACCCCCAACGCGCTGGGGCGCGTCCTCGCCGAGGACGTGAGGGCACAACACGACGTACCCCCCTTCGCCAACTCCGCCATGGACGGCTACGCCGTGCGCGCCCAGGACGTACGAGACGCTTCACAGGCCCACCCCGTCGAACTGCCCGTCGTCGACGACATACCGGCTGGCGCATCGCCCAAAAAGACCGTCGAACCCGGCACCGCCGCCCGCATCATGACCGGCGCGCCCATGCCGCCCGGCGCCGACGCGATAGTCCCTGTGGAAGACACCGACGAGCAATGGCATCAGGCCGGGCGAGAAACACTCCCCGCCCCTGGACGCATCGCCATCTACCAGCCCACCGGCCCCAACCGCTACGTCCGCCCCGCCGGTGAAGACCTGGCCGCTGGCGAGGTCGCCCTCGCCAGGGGCACCCTCCTGCGCCCCCAGGAGTTGGGCGTGCTGGCCTCCATAGGAGCCGTCGAAATAACCGTTTTCCAGCGCCCGAAGGTCGCCATCTTCTCCACCGGAGACGAACTCCTGCCCATCGAAGCCAAAATCACGCCCGGCAAAATCCGCGACGTGAACGGCCACACCCTCAGCAATCTGGTGCGCACGCACGGCGGCATCCCCCTCTGGCTGGGCATCGTCCCCGACCATCCCGACGAGGTGCGCACCCGGCTGCAATCAGCCCTGGATCAGGGCGCAGACGTCATCCTCAGTTCGGCTGGCGTCTCCGTGGGCGCCTTCGACGTGGTGACCAACGTGCTGACCGAATTCGGACAGATCAATTTCTGGCGCGTGCGGATGCGACCCGGCAAACCCCTTGCCTTCGGCCTCGTGAAGAACGTGCCCTTTTTCGGCTTGCCGGGCAACCCGGTTTCCGCTATGGTTTCCTACGACGTATTCGCCCGGCCCGCCATCCTGAAGCTGGGTGGTAGGCCCTGGCAGATACAAACCGTGCCCGTGGTACTGGGGGAAACCTTGCGCTCCGACGGCAGAGAGAGCTACCTCCGCGTCGAGGTGAGCCGACAAAACGATCAATGGGTAGCGCGATCGGTGGGCGGTCAGGGTTCCAACCTCCTCACCTCGATGGTCCGCGCCAACGCCCTGGTCATCATCCCCGAAGGGGTGAAGGAGGCCCGCGCCGGAGAAACCTACCCGGCCCGCCTCATCGACAGCGGCATTCCGCTCCCACCACACGACCCGACCCTGGACTGACCAACACCATGACCCTACAAACAGCCACACACCAACGAACCACGACCTGGGACGCCCCCCGCCTCATCGGCGTGCTCCTGTCCCTGGTCGGCATGGCCGACGCAGGCTACCTGAGTTGGCTGCACCTCAACGACACCATCGCCGCGGGGTGCTCCACAGGGAGCGGCTGTGACATCGTCCAGCACAGTGTATATTCCGAGATTGCTGGCGTTCCTATCGCGCTACTGGGTCTGGCAGGCTTCGCCACCATCCTGCTGGCGCTGCTTCTCGACGGGATGCTGGACGACTGGGGACGACTCGCCACCCTTGGAGTCAGCCTGATTGGCGTGCTCTACTCGGCCTATCTGACCTACGTCGAGCTGTTCGTGCTCCGCGCCATCTGTCCCTACTGCGTCGCGTCTGCGCTATTTATGGTAGGATTGCTCTGGGTCGCCGTCACCCGCGCCAGACCCATTTTGCTCGAACCTCAGGATTAAGGGGGAGCTGCTATGCCCCGGATTCGATGCCTGTACGGTGATTGCGTCTTCTTAGACGAAGGCTACTGCTCGGCAGCCGCCATCCAACTCGACCCCGACCTGGGATGCCAGACGTACCGTAGCGTAATAGATGCTAGTGAAGATGACGACGCCGACTACGACGAAGAAACGTTCGAGGACTGGGACCAGGAAGACCTGGAGATTGACAGCCTCCTGGGCAAAGATAGCAGCCTCTTGGACGAAGACGATTTCTAAGCGGTGAGTGGAATGAATCCTTGGAAGGCAGAGCTGGTTTTTTGGTAGGGGCACGGCATGCCGCCCGTCCTGACTATAGTCCAGCTACGCTGGGGCGCAGCGTGACTATAGTGCAGCTATGCTGGAGGGTGCCCAGGCCCAGGTTCGATTACTAAACGAGGCCCGCAGCCCGTAACCTGCTACTCGTCACGACCCCGGTGCTGTTCCAGCGTGCGGGCCAGCAATTCGTCCTGCTGGCGGCGCTTGCGGTCGTCGCTATCCGCCAGTGGTTCCTCGCCCACTTCGTCCTCTTGCTGCTCTTCTTCCATCGCCCGCTGGTAAGCCAGCGCAAAGGCCGTGAGCGGCTCCTCTTCATCCTCCGGCTCGTCAGCAGGCACCACCGCGCCTAGCGCCTTCATGCTCAGATCGATCCGGCCCTTCTTGCGGCTGACGCCGATAACCCGGACCTCAACTTCCTGCTCAAGGCTCACCACGTCCGATGGAGACCGGACGTAGCCGTCGGCCAGCTCGCTGACGTGAACCAGGCCGGGCCGTTCGGCGCCGATGTCGACGAACACGCCGAACTTCTCCAGCCGCACCACCTTACCGCTGATGGTCTGGCCGACCTGGATCTCCTCCCAACTCAGCGCCGGAGGCTCAATCATCGTCAGGTCAATACGCCCACTCTTCTTATCTATGCGACGCACCCAGACGGTCACTTCCTGACCCTCGCTGACCACGTCGCTCACGTTATGGACCTTCCCTGCCTGCAACTGCGAAATGTGCAACATGCCGGGCTGCTCCAGGCCAATATCTACCAGGGCGCCGACAAGTTCGATCTGCTTGACGACACCTGTCAGCTTCTGTTTGGTTGTCAGGTCGTCAATAGATGTAGGGGTGCTGTCAGTCACCGGAACGGACTCCTTCATACTCGAGGCTACTGCTGCGGCGGGGGATTATAAACACACGCCGCTATCGCTGTCAACCGCTACGGCACGATAGTCACCTCGGTACCGACCTCGGCCCAGTTATACAGGCGCTCCGCGTCCTCCACGCCGAGCACGATGCAGCCATACGAAACCGGACTACCCAGCACGCCCGCCCACAACCGCTGCCCGTTAGCCAGGATCGGCAGCGCGTGGAAGCCATTTTGCAGCGACCCCGCCCAATAGATGCCCAGCCAGTGCGGCATCCTCAAGTTCCACGTCGACGCGTAAGCCTCCGGCAGCTTATTCTGGACGTGGAACGTGCCAGTCCAGGTGTCCTGACCCGGCAGCCCCGTGCTGACCACAAAGGTCCACACCAGTTGCCCGTTCTGGAAGACGTAGGTGCGCTGTTCCGACAGATCGACGTGGATGCGCTTGCCCACCCCGCCGGTCGCGCCAGCCGGGGCCGACAGCGCCCCGCTGTCGGGAATCGTCAGCGTCTGCCCGGCATACAGCACCGAAGCATTGCCGATGTTATTCACCTGCATCAACGCATTGACCGTGACCCCGTATTGCCGGGACAGCGAAGCCAGCGTCTCGCCGGGAGCCACCACGTGCGTCGTCGTGACCTGCTCAGGCCCATACGGGCCGGTCGGCACGCCGGTCCCGTCGGGGATTTGCAGCGTCTGCCCGGCGTAGAGCGTCGACGAACGGGTCATCCCATTGGCCGCAGCCAGCTGATCCGTCGTCAGTCCATACCGCAAGCCGATGCGAAACAGATTCTCGCCCGGCTGCACCACGTGCGTCGCGGGCCTTGCCGCCGTGGGCGCTGCCGCCTCTCCGCCGGACGAACCCGCCACCGGAATGACCAGCTTCTGCCCCACGTAAATGCGATCCGGGCCGTCAAGCCCGTTCGCCGCGACAATCGCCTCAACCGTCACCCCGAAGTGATTCGCGATGCGGTGCAGGTTCTCGCCCCAACCCACTTGGTGAACAACGTCGTCGGCCAGATACTCCCGCGCCGCCACCGGCGACACGAGCGTCGCCCCCGTCGCGCACAGGAGCAATACCACCAGCAGGCCACGGAGGAGCACCCAACCTGTCAAGCGTCGCATGGCATCGTCACCTTCATCGGTCACTCGCAGCGAGCAACCCCACCCCAGCATCCACTAAACCCATTCTACAATCGACCCTCCCCCACCACAAACAAAAACAGCCTCCCCCGAGGCCATTTTTACTTATGAGAAGAGTGATTTTCGCAAGTAATCAGATGCTGTCCTGGAAGCAGGTCGAGAAAAGCTCCATGCAGATGAGTTGGATGCTATCGCTCACATTCTAGGGCAGCGATTCTAGACTTGATGTACGGTTGAGATGCCCTCAAGAACAGTCTGTTCCAGGCAGTTATCACTTGAGACTACATGTGCCGTGGTGTAGTATGGGAGTATGGACGAGATTAAGACGACTCTCAGGTACTGGCGCATCGTTGTACAACGAGCATTGGGTATAGCGATGAAGAAGACTGGTCTAAGAGCTGCCACCGTGCTCCTGTTGCCAGCCTTTACCATTCTATTGACCACATCACTTTTGCGTGTCCCGGTTTTCTTCGAGCAATATCGGCAGATTTTGGAATTAGACTTTAGCGCAGAAGTGAGGACGGCCCTTGTTTACTGGGGGCTGACATTGATTGCGGCTATTCTGATCCTCGGATTCTCCCTTGGCTATGTGCCTGCCAAAATTGACCAAGAGAAGGAGAAGGCAGTAGACAAATTACAGAAGGAGAAGGATGTTCTCAAAGAACGCCTAAAACCCAAATTGAAGATTGAATACGTTGAGGGACAGAGTCCCTATTTCCAAACAACGTTGATTGAATTTGAGGACCACATAGAGAGGGAAACATTGTTTCGCATTGCGGTTGTGAATGTGAGTGAGGGAAACACCGTTGATGCCATTTCGGCTGTGCTGAGATCAGCAGAGCCAGAACCTCTCCAATACCTAAAAGACACGGAGCTTCACATCAGACATGATGTTGTAAGGCAACTGAACCCCAAGGGCAGATTGTTCGTTGATGTGATAGCTGTCCGTGAAACGTGGATGACTGGAGGGGTTGGCGAACCGAGGTATGCCTTCTTTTTCTTTGATGAGGCAAAGATAAGAAAGGAAATCCCCATACAGGACTACGAACTCATAGTCGCGGCCAGTGGCAGAGACACTGTTGCAAAGCCCAAGACGTTCGTCTTTTCCATAGATGATGAACTCAATTACCGCTTCGTTGCGAAGCGGCGCAGACGGAGGAAGAAGGCATGACTGGCGGTAGTGCTCATGAAAGCGGGCCATACTGATTGTGGCAGAGAGTAGATGCGTTGCACGGACAGATTGTCACACATCATGGCTGTGCATGTTATACCAACGCGACCACGCTCGTTGAGTCCGTACTCATGTTGCCCAATATGGGTTGTCAGCGTCTCCACCATATCTTATACTCGCGAGGTCCTAGACAACACCGTATGAAGTGGAGGGGTGAACATGACATCTACCCAAGATCAAGTCATAAAACGAGCACAACAGCTTAGCCCCGTAACCGACTACCTAAAGCACCTAACTACACTCTCCCTCGGCCTAACCGTCGTACTCTCTGGCCTCATCAGATTCGCGTCCTCGTATTTCCAGATAGTCTTGATTCTCTCTCTCGTCTTCTCTCTCATATCACTTATCACCTCCACTATCTCCTACAACACTATGCTTGAGTTTTTAACTGCCAGCGACCAACTGACGGTAGACGAGCTCTCCCGATCTGCAACCCTTTCTGGTCGATTGCACAGATGGGCCACGCGCACGTTCATAGCGTCAATATTACTCCTGGTAGTTTTTGCCATACTCTCTGCAACAGTGAGCGCACCTTCGCCTGAAACACTCCCCACACCATAGTTGCTTCTGGCGAGAATCCCAGCTCCTATCACCACTTCCGCAAACACTGTTCAACTATCACTAGTCACACTCTCTGATCTTATAGACTCGTATCCAAACAAAATCACAGGAAATGTCTCAATGACCATGATCTTCTCAGGAGCAACAAGCTGTCTGATCGTCATGTCTGTGGATAGTGTTGAGCGCAAGGACTACGGTGATGGCCCTGCATATGACAATGATGTGCGCAAGTCCTATATCTACGAAGGTGTTGGGTGTGTAACGACCTGGGGAGCCAGGGATGGAAATCGGATAGGATTCTTTCTGGAGGAGCAACTTATTTCTCCTCAGAATCATTCAGTAGTGGAACTGGCTCGGCTAGTTGAACACTATCTGAAGAATGAGTTCAAACCACAAGAGATAGGTCTTCACGATGTAGGTTACCACATTGGCGGTTTTGATCGGGATTCTACCCCCAGGCTATTCCATACCTTCTGGCTTGCCAGTGGCTCTCAGTATTTGCAGCCCGGCGAATCCGAGAAGTACGGTTGGCAAGATCGGCCAATTCCCTCTCTTCTTTACAACGGTCGAAGTGAGCTAGCCCATACAGTAGTGACAACTCTCCTGCAGCAGATCCGTGAGGGAAAGCCCGTCAACTTCGACCTTGAGGACCCCGCTGACCTTGCCAGTTTTGGCGATCTGATAGCCAGATTCGCTGCGGAGATAACGGAAGATGTTGGTCCACCCTTCTACACGATGTTGATTTCGCCAACCAATCAGATATTTCAGCTACCAAACAAGGAGTACTGTCCCATCAGCAAAGATGAGGTTGTCAAAGCTCTTCTCCAGTTGGGCATAACCGATAATGATACAGCCGCCCCTAGCTCCGCCAACTAAGCCCACCCCGACGCCCTAGCCCTCCCCGCCAGCGCCGCCGTCCTCATCCCTCCCGATAAGCAGGCGTCTCTGGGTCACCCGACCGCCAGAACGACGGATGCGCCGCGTCCGTAAAGCGTGCCATATCGGCGTTGGCCGTCCACTTCGTGCCATCCGGCAAAGTTACATCCCTATCGAAACCAGCCGATTCCAGGCGTGCCTCTGCCAGATTAGCCCCGCCCAGCATCGCCCCCGCCAGGTTGACCCCGCCCAGCATCGCCCCCGCCAGGTTCGCTCCGCCCAGGTCCGCCCCCACCAGAATAGCCCCGCTCAAGCCCGCCCCCACAAGGTTGGCCCCGCTCAAGCCCGCCCCCGCCAGGTTGGCTCCACTCAGGTACGCCCCCTCAAGATGGGCCTTGCTCAGCATCGCCCCCGCCAGATCAGCCTTGCTCAGGTAGGCTCCCGCCAGCTTCGCCCCGTCCAGCATCGCCCCCGCCAGCTTCGCCCACGCCAGCTCCGCCCCCGCCAGATTGGCCCTGCGCAGGTCCGCCCCCACGAGACTGGCCCAGGCCAGGTCCGCCCCCGCCAGATTGGCCGCGCTCAGATCCGCGCCTTGCAGCAGGTCGTTGGCTTTCATCTCGTCGAGGACAACCTGGCGCTCCTCTGGCGTGTCCGCCGCCCGCAGCCGCGAGATGGCCTGCCCCTGCACAAAGCGCCGCAGTTGCTGTCGCACGTCGTCCGCCACGCGCTCCTGGAAAGCCGCTTGCCGTCGCTCGTTCCGCCTGCCCGCCATCACCTCGATCAGCAAGAATGTCAGAAACACGCCCAGCATCTCCGTGCCTGAGTTCTGCCAGAAGCTGTCGGCCCACTCAGCCCAGTTGGCCACCTCCCGGCTGGCACTGTGCGCCGCGCGCGAGCCAACCACCGCACCCGCGAAGAAGGCCAGCAGCAAGCCCATCGCCAGGACATTTGCCAGCCCATCGGCCTGCTCCGAATCCCGGTTCCCTGTCCTCGCCAGCATATCTGCCTCCTTGTCTTTTTGGGCAGGATAGCACAGCCGCCCTCCCAACACGAACCGCACGGCCCGACCGGTCAACCCCTTTTGTCCCACTCGTGGGCTCGTGCACTCCCCCTCGCCCCTCTCCAAGCACCCCGCCCCAATCCCCCGGCCCGCCTTCACCACAACCATTCGTGCCCTTCGTGGACTCCCCCCTGTCAGTCGATCTGCAACGGGCAAGCCGCTCAGAGACAAACACAGCTGCAGTATCTGGCTGCGGTTGCACGCGTTTGCCCTCTGGTACCAATGTCCTCCCCCGAAGGTTACGTCTCTTAGCCTCGCCCCGACCCACTTCAGACCAATGGCTCCCCCACCTACGCCTGAAGCTGACGGATAGAACTCAAACCAAACAAAAGCGTGCCCCCTCGGTCGCATTGATGCCTGGCGGGGGCTCGCGTACTCTCGGGATGCGATAGGAAGAGATGCTACTCGGAGGTAGGAAATGGATCGGTCTAAGGCCGGTAGGATGAATCGGTCCGGGTGGTTTGGACTGTTAGGACTGGTTTCGGCGGTAGCCGTGGCCACAATCGTCTGCTCGTCGACGACGGCCAGGGCTTCGAACGTCGGCTTGCCGACAGCCGTGAACCGCGCGCAAGAAACACGCACGGCAGCGCCCGTGGCAGCGCAGAGTTCGGCGGCCACGCTCGCGCCAGCGTCCCTTGCAAGCGGCGAGACCGTTGCATCGACGACCAGGCCCACCCCCAAAGTGGCATCCCAAGCGGCACTCACACCCACGCCAGCGCCCGCGCAATCACAGGTAGCATCGGCCTCGTCGACGTCCCTGTCGTCAGCTCTCCGACGGCTGGGCCGCCGTCCCCGATGGAGCTGGCCATCGCCACAACCGACGCCCACCCCAGCACCGGCTCCCACTGATGCGGTCACCTTCCGTGACGACGGCGCGATCATGCTCGACGGTGAGCCTGTATTCCTGTTTGGCTTCTACCACGTGTCTTTGAATGGCCCCCGGCGCGGGCAATTGCTGGCCGACGACGTCAACACCCTGGCCGACGCGGGCTTCAACCTCATCCACGCCTTTATCGGCCCCGACGACCCGCACGTCCAGGAAGTCCTCGACACGGCAGAGCAGCGCGGGGTGCACGTCATTGCCCAATTCTGGTGGGGCGGTGACATGATCCCCAGCCTGGAGGGCTACCGCGACGACCCGGCCCTGATCGGCTGGATGGTCGCCAGCGACTTCAGCAGCCCCTGGGACGATCCCCCCTCGCCTAAGAATACCCGCAATCTACACAATACCGTCAAGCAGTACGACCCGACAGGGTTTACCTACGGTGCGGCGGCAGGCGACCCCAGATACCCGAATGCCAATTACCGTGATGCCATGGACGCGTTCGGCATCGAGGTGTACCCCGTCTCCAGCAAGAACTGGCCGTTCGAGACCGTGCTCGAAGAAAGCATCACGAACTATGCCCACAACCGGGCCGTGTTTGCCGGTAAGCCCATGCTGGCGCTGCCCCAGACGTTCGCCTGG
>Ga0180438_10002138_pt1 | contig 33199 bp, 47 predicted proteins | sample SS_ome_12_FD_132455 | JGI IMG/M metagenome (GOLD analysis project Ga0180438, IMG submission 132455) | Hypersaline lake sediment archaeal communities from the Salton Sea, California, USA - SS_3_D_2 metaG | ecosystem: Environmental > Aquatic > Non-marine Saline and Alkaline > Hypersaline >... | reverse complement strand
TACGGAGATACATGGGTTTTCGAAAATGCACTGGTCTACGGAGATGCCAGAATAGAACACAATAAATTAACCATCGATATATATAAAAACTTAAATCAGTAAAAAATTACAACAAAGATAAATCAGCGTCATGCGGAAGCGGAATACATATATCCGAACCGAATTATTGGGGTGAAGGTGATACATTAATATCCGTCGAGGTAGATTTAGCTGATATTATAACAGTACAGGATGGCAAAGTTCGTGCAAAGAAAATCAGAGTTATAGGCGAAGTCCAGTTATAGGAGGTAATGTATATGGATTATAAGAAATTACAAGATGAAATAAGATTAAATCTAAAAACTTTGGATTCAGAGAAAACAATATTAGACATGTATGACGTTGTTTTTAGAAAGTTTGCTTGGGGTAACACTGAATTTGGTAAAGGTGCGTTAGCGATGGTAAATGAAATTGAAAAAAATTTTAAAAAAATATTAAAAATCAAATAAGGAGACCTCATGCAAGAAATAGAAAAGAAAATACAAGATATAAGGGATAGGAATATACATGAAACCGATGGATTTTTCCCACCTGATTTATTAGATTATCAAAATCAAGTCAAAGACCTCGAAACAGCCCTGCGAGAAGAAAACGCAAAGTTGAAAAAGGTGTTGAGTGTTGTTGATGATGAATTATGCCCCTGTTCAGATTGTGGAGCAAAATGTGAAGGAACAGAAGAAGATTTGCCTTATGAATGTGCTAATTATGAGAAGATTGAGCTTCAAGAAAGAGTAAAAGCCAAAATACTCAAAGCAATAGGGGGTGTGTATATGGATAATGTTAAATTAACAGAAAAGGATATTAGCAATTTAAAGATTATGATTGATGATTTAATGAATCTTGAAACAGAAGATTTTGATTTTAGTGAGTATAACAATTCAATAATAGAAACAGCCAACAAGATTATTGATTCATAAAAGGATCACATGTTAGGAGAGGATAATGGATAAAGAAATATTTAACGAATTAAGAAATAGGAAAACAATTGACTATATCGATTTGATTGAAAGAATGTATAATGCGGTTGATGATTATGTATGCGTCAAACATTGCCCTTATATTAATGATGATGACATCGATAAATATTGCTTTGATTGTAAATATTTATCTTTAAAATCAGATAGGGAAAAATTAAAAACTAAATTTGAAAACATCATAAAGGAGAAATAAGATGAAAAAACAAATTAAAATAGTATCAAGATTCGATAGTAAAAATGTATTAGTATGCGGTAAATATGAAAGCGTTAAAGATTGTGTAGAGAAAAACGGAGCAGACCTTAGCGGAGCAGATCTTTACGGAGAAGACCTTAGCGGAGCCAGCCTTGACAGAGCCAACCTTCGTGGAGCAGACCTTCGCAGAGCCGACCTTCGTGGAGCAGACCTTCGCAGAGCAGACCTTATCGGAGCCAGCCTTGACAGAGCTGACCTTCGTGGAGCCAGCCTTTACGGAGCCAACCTTTACGGAGCCAACCTTCGTGGAGCCGACCTTCGTGGAGCCGACCTTCGTGGAGCCAACCTTATCGGAGCCGACCTTCGTGGAGCCGACCTTCGTGGAGCCAAAAACTATTATGATAACCATGAGTTTTTATTTGATGTAGTAAAAAGAAACAACGAAAAATTCACAGTTAAAGAACTCGGTAAAATATCTCAAGTCTATATGAGTTATTGGTGTTGGGATAAGATAAGAAAAATACCGTCTGCACAAAAGATATTAAAAAAAATTGCTGATTTGGGTTATGATGAATATTTAAAAAGATTTAAGGGGGAGATTTAATGAAAAAACTAATAAAATACTATAATGATAATCAGAGTGAAATCAAGGTTATAAATATAGACAACAAAAATGTTACGTTTAACCATAACCCAAAGACAGGGAATTATCAAATATATAAAATCGGCTTTTACGAGTGGCTGTTTAACCCGAAATATAAAGTGTTTGAGGTGTTTGGATTAGATGCGTTTGAAAGAAACCATATATTAAATGGTGCTTTAAGAATGAACACAGAAGAAATAATAAAATACCTAACAGAACAGATTGAGGAGAAATAAATGTATAAAGAACACATAGAAAAAGCAAGGGTGCATTATAAAAAATGGCAAGATAATTATAATGCTGAAAAATCAAATTATGTAGATGATTTGATTATTAGAAATATGATAGATGAATATGAACGAGTGCTAAAAGAGAATGCAGAATTGAAAAATGAATTAGATAGTTTACAAGCCGTATATGATTTAGTATTATCTGAACAGGAATGCACAATGTCAAATTGTGAATTGCAGACAAGGTTTGAAACGAAAGAAAAAATTATTGAGATACTCTCGGAACATTGTGACGATATGAACGAGATTGAGTACAATATAATGACTAAAAAAATAGAGGATTTGTAAATGAAAGAAGATTATTATTTAATGATAACCTGTGCATTGAGGTATGCACTCGGCCGACATACATATATCTGTAAAACGGTTGCCGATTATATCAAGGCAGAGAAAAATATACCTGAACATGAAACAGAAATAATGATTAAAGATATTAATAATCATTTCAACAATCCTATTGCGATGGATTATGAACACGAATGCGACCGAGAGACATGGTTGGATTTAATGGAATATTTAACAAAAATAACTAAAAAGGAGTTATAAATGACAAATCAATTTTTAAATGGTATATGCGGTATTGTAATTTTTGTATGCTTTCTATATCTTGTTGGAGCGACGTGGAAATAGAAAAATCTTTTATAAATGTTGATGACATAGACCGTGAACTTGCAAAACGTGAACATGTGGAGTTTATGCGGTATTGTTGGACGTTCGATAAAAAGAAAGACCCGTTTATTGTCGGTCGACATACAAAAGTTATATGCGATAAAATAGACAATGCAATTGCCAGTTATAGAAAAGGTCGATCGGTGTTCTTGATTTTGACTATCCCGTTTCGACATGGTAAGTCGCAGATTGTTTCTCGTTACTTACCACCACGTATATTAGGACTTTTCAAGAATATAGAGGTTTTAGTCGGTACATACGGTGCAGACCTCTCACACGACCTGTCAAGAGATTCTAGGGCTATTGTAGATACCGAGACATTCCGAGAGGTGTTTCCAGATATCAAGTTATCAAGTAAAACACATTCAGTTGAGAAATGGGATGTTGAACCTGTAAATAGAAAAGACAAGGTGAACGGAAAAACTCGGTGGGCTGGTGTCGGTGGTGCTATTACTGGTAAGGGCTATCATTTTGGTATTATAGATGATTATTTGAAAAACAGGGACGATGCGGAATCAGCAAAGACAAGGGATAGACAATGGGACTGGTTTACACAAGCGTTTTTTACTCGACGTGCCCCTGTAAGTGTTACAATAATATTAGCGACACCGTGGCATATTGACGACATTATCGGACGTATAAAGAAAAAGAATGATCCTGATAGTGAAGACTACGAACCAGACTTTCCAGTATTTGAGGTTATATCATTTCCAGCCGTGAGTGATAAATATGAAAATAAATATTTATTTCCTGAGAGATTTCCAGAGCAGTGGTATAAACAGCAATTCGCATCTTTGGGAAAATATGCATCGGCTGGATTGTTACAATGTAATCCAGTTATCAAAGAGGGTGGACGTTTGGATTGTAGCAGAATCAAAATAGTAGATAGTTTTCCTGATGGTTTAAGATGGGCTAGAATATGGGATTTAGCATCGACAAGCAAACAGCAATTAAAACAAGACCCTGATTATACGGTCGGCGGATTGTTGGCAGTAGGTGAAATTGAAAATGATGAAGGTGTAAAAGTTCCAGCGATATATATTAGAGATTTAGTTCGGGGGCAATGGTCAGCACCTAAGAGGGACCCGATAATATTACAGACGGCACAGGTTGACGGCGATACTGTCAAAGTGGGTATTGAGGCAATCGCTGGGTATAAAGACACCTATGAGAATCTAGCGTCGATATTAAGAGGGTTACGAACGGTTGAGCAAATATCACCAGCCAAAGACAAGATAACAAGAGCCGAACCATTAGAGCCGATATTTCAGGCTGGTAATATCTATTTAAAACGTGCAGAGTGGAATAGGGATTTGATAAGGGAATGTTCGGAATTTCCGTCTGGTTCGCATGACGATATAGTCGATGTTATCAGTAACGGATATACAATGTTGAAACAGGACACGGCAATTGTGACAAAGACATTTAGCAATAATATGAAATCGATGTACACTGAAAAAAGGAATAGTGTTATATAAAAAAACACTTGACTTTTTATTTTTAATTATTAGTATAATTATGTGAGGTGCAAAATGAGAAGTTACGGTAAAATTTATAATTTTGGACATAAAGCGATTGCTGATTTGTTAAAAGGCGATGTGCTAATTGAAGAAAAGGTTGACGGTTCACAATTTAGTTTCGGTATTTATGACGGTGAATTGATTTGTAAAAGTAAAAATAAAATACTTGATTTGACAAATCCTGTTAAAATGTTTATTCCAGCGGTTGAAACTGTATTGAGAATCAAAGAACACTTACATAATAACTGGACATACCGTGGTGAATTTTTGGGAAGACCGAAACATAATACACTTGCATATGACAGAGTTCCGAAAAACTTTATAATGATATTTGACATTGATACAGGGCAAGAAGATTATTTAACATATCAGAGTAAGGCGGCCGAGGCTTTACGATTAGGATTTGAGACAGTGCCGATAATCAGCAGAAAACCGATTGATAATATTGATGATTTTAAAGAACTGCTTGAAAAAGATAGTGTTCTCGGCGGTCAAAAGATTGAGGGTATGGTTATAAAAAATTATAGTAGATTCGGTGCGGACGGTCACGCATTAATGGGAAAATATGTAAGTGAAAAATTCAAGGAAACACATAACAAAAATTGGAAGCTGATGAACCCATCAAAAGCAGATCTTGTAACTGGAATATGTGAAATGTTACGAAGTGATGCACGTTTTGAAAAAGCCGTTCAACATTTAAGAGATAATGGAGAGTTAACAGAGTCGGTCAAAGATATTGGATCGCTGATAAAAGAAGTTCAAAAAGATGTTAAGATCGAATGTTCCGACATGATAAAAGATAAACTGTTTGATCATTTTTGGAAAAACATAGAGAGGTCAGTTGTACGTGGACTTCCTGATTGGTACAAAGACAAACTGGTTGAAAAACAATTTGAAAAGGAAGGTAAATAATGAAATTAAAAACAGGTGATAAAGTTGATTATAATAATGGGAAATCAATTTCAAAGGGTCATATTATAAGTGTGATCCATAAAACGACCGGAGATGATATTGCATTTATCAATCGTCATAGAGGAGCGGTGAAAATCAAAAATTTGGCAAAATCAATGGAGGGAAAATGAGAGGATATTCAGAGAGAGTCAAAGAATTCACGCGTGTTAAACTGGAAACTCAGCCTAATAATACCGTCATAGCAAGAGATATAATTAAACATTTTGATCTTGATAAAGAACTTGAAAATGTCAGATGTTTTGTTCGTAATTTGAGAAAACGGCTTAAAATCGAGGCAAAGCAAAAACCGATAAAAAGATTATTTTTTGATGTTGAAACGTCTTATCATATAGTCAGGGCGTGGCGATGCGGTAAACAATATGTTAGACCTGAAATGTTAAAAGAAACAAAAAAAATTATATGTATATCATACAAATGGCAATATGAAGATCGGGTTCATTCGTTGAGGTGGGATAAAAATCAGGATGACAAAGTTATGATAAAGAAATTTGTTAAAATACTCGGTCAAGCGGACGAAATAGTCGGTCATAATGGCGATCGTTTTGACATTAAAGAACTTCGTACACGTTGTATAGAACATGGATTATATATGTTTCCTACATATAGGACATTGGACACGTTGAAAAAAGCACGGCAGTATTTTTCATTTGCATCTAATAAATTGGATTTCATCGGACAATTTTTGCAGGTGGGCAGAAAATTGGATCATACAGGTTTGCAGATGTGGATTGACGTGATTGAGAATAAAGATGAAAAACAATTAAATAAAATGGTTGAATATTGTGAGAATGACGTTATATTATTGGAGGCGGTTTATTTTTCGATGTCACCGTATATATGGCATAACACAAATTTTGCGGTCTTAAAAGGTGGTCATAAATGGGAATGCCCCGAATGTGCCGGAGAAAATGTTGAAATGTACAAAACATATACGACCCCGATGGGTGTTATACGACGGAATATGAAATGCAACGACTGTAAAAAACAATACAGGATCAGCAATAAAACGTATTTACACATGTTGACATATTTAGAGAGACTAAAAATGAAAACTTGACTTTTTATTTTAGAGTTGTATAATTAAAGAGAGGTGAATGTATGACATTAAAAGAAGCGTGTAGATTAAGTAAAATCAAATGGAAGAAAGCGTATGAGACCGGGCATGATTCGCTTTCTTTATTTCTTTGGTGCTCACAAATCGACGAATTAAAAAACTTAAACAGTAATTGTGGGTTCTGTCATAGACACATGGAGGTTTGTGAATATTGTGAGTTGTCTTTTCTTTGGGGTTGGAGCTGTGGTTCAGAAAGTTCTTTATTTTTAAAATGGCGTTATGAACAAAATATTGATATGCGCAAAGTATATGCAAAACAAATATACAACGATATATGCACGATTGAGAGGGGGATAAAGAAATGAATTTAAAAGACATAACAGTTGATTTAGAAATAGCCAAACAGTTAAAAGAGAAAGGGTTTAAACAATATAGTCTGTTTGTATTTCTTTCGGACATGGCTAATGGTTATAATTTAGTAGACAGTGGTGATTTAAGTGAATTTAATGATATGTACGCTTCCCCCACAGCAGAAGAACTACTTGCAGAGTTAGAGTATAACAGATTTGAGATATATGCACATAGACCAAAAACGAAATCTTCGTATCTTTATTATGAAATATATGTTCAACTGATTTCAGAAAGTTTCATTGATAACAAACTATGCAATGCACTTGCAAAAATGTGGATATACTTAAAAGATAATAATTTATTGGAGGTCGAGAATGTATAACATAATAAGAAAAACTTTATACTATATGATAATATCGCCGTTGTATGTGATTGGTTACCCATTGTTTGTATTAATATTATTTATGGTATTAGACGACAGAAAAGACTTTAAAAAAGAAATGAGTTATTTACACAATGTAATTAAATGTAAAACATAATGCGTTGAAAAGTCGATTTTTAAAAATCGCCCTGCATGGTCTTGTCAACCGTGTGGGGTTTTTTGTTTTTATTTTATTTTTTACTTGACATCGAAATAATAAGGTGTTATTATATATCAAGATAAATTTTGGGAGTGGCTTTATTTTGAAGATTAAAGAATCTTTCGGTAGATTAAAAACTTTTGTAGGAAAGAAGTTATTCAAAAGTGTTATTGATATTGAACGTAGTACAGCGTTCAAAGAGGCTTCAAGTTTGCGTGTTCGTGAGGACAGTAACTGGCGACGTATAACAGAGACATCACGATTAAGAGATTTAACACCATTAAAACATGACAAAATGATTAAGGTCGTGGACTGGCTCGTTGAGAGAAATCCACAGGCTCGGCGTATTATTAAATTATGGACCGATTTCACTTATGCGGACGGTATTTCAATTAAATTTAAAGATGAAAAGGCGCAGGAAATTATAGACAAGTTTATGCTGATTAATGAGTGGGAAGAACGCGGTGGGCAGAGATTTGAAGATTTATCGAGATATGGAGAATTGATATTCAGACCGTTCGTAAATGAATTTAACGGTATTGTAAAACTCGGGGCGTTTGATCCTGAACAGATTGACAAAATTACACGAAATGAAGAAAATGCTGAAGAGCTGGAATATTTATATCCGAAATCATCGGAGACATCACATGGACCTAATACAAAAAAATATGAAATCATAAAACGGAATTATAAAGAAGATAAAATTTCAGGTGAAATATTCACGTTTCAGATTAATAAAAGTTCATTCGGTACACGTGGTCAAAGCGATTTGTTGAATATCGCGGATTGGCTGGATATATATGATAAAACATTATTCACAATGTCAGAACGTGTTGTATTTTTGTTATCTTTTTTATGGGATATTACGATTGAGGGAGCGAACGAGCAGGATATAGCAGGCAGAGCAATGGAATTATTAATAAATCCACCGAAAGCCGGTTCATCTGTCATTCATAATGAGAAAGAGAAATGGGACGCGATGAATCCGAAATTGACAGCCGATGATCTGGTTGATTTTATGAAAATGATCGGGACTCAATTAACGAGTGGCAGTGGTTTTCCATCGCATTGGATTTTTGGAGTTGGCGATGATATAAACAGAGCAACAAGTAAAGAGATCACTGAACCGACAATAAGACAGATTAAACGACGTCAAAAATTTATACGTGATATGTTTATTTTACTGGTTGAATATCAGATTCAAGAGGCTATTAACGCGGATCAGTTAACCGGGAAGGTCGCAGACTATCCATTCAAAATTACTTTAGCGGATCCATCTAAAAAAGACGTTGAACTTGTTGCTGATAGTATAAGCAAATTAACACCGGCACTATCTCAATCAGTAATGGATGAATTCTTGAGCAATGAGACAGCACAGAGAGTAATGGCATTGATGATTAATCAATTAGGTGTTGAAACTAATGCAGAAGAAGAAGACAAAAAAATTGACGATGAACAACCGATTAAAGAATCTAAGCATGCTTATAATGCCTTACAGGATATATATAAAAAGATAAAATGTAGTTTAGATAAAACAAAAAGGCATAACAAGCAAAAAAAAAAGTGGGCTGATAACAACCCTGAAAAAAGAAAGGCTCATAATGCATTAACAAATGCTATAAGAGACGGAAAGATAAAAAGAGGTAAATGCCATAGTTGCGGGAGCCAAAACGCACAAGCACATCATAATGATTATAGTAGACCTTTTGATGTTGTTTGGGAATGTTCAAAATGCCATGGAAAAAGACGCAAGGGAAATGGTAAAGAATCATAATTAATGGCAGTAACACAAAAAGAGAAAAGAGCATTTCAAACTAAGGTTAATAAATTTATCCGTGGTGGGGATAAACTTACTAATGCTGAAATGAAACAACAAATACGACTATTAAAGAGAGCAAGGAATGAAATTTCACAGGACTTGTTATCTGCTGGCACTGGTACGTTTGATGCATCGGTGTTACCTGAAATATTAGGACAAGTCAATTTCAGGATTGATCAGTTATCTGCTAATATGGCGGATAGTCTGGCAGTCGGTCAAAGTGGTATGTTTGAATTTGCGACGGATCAGGCGGATGATTTGGTTTCCGTTCAAGGTGTATCAATGACACCGTTTAGAGTTGATGATACGCTATTGAATGCGAATGTAACATTGACAGGAGAATTAATAAGAACAGTACCGCAGGATTTAAGAAAAGAAGTCGGTAATCAGATTTCATTAGGCATGGCACGTGGTGACAGTGTGACGGAAGTTGTCAAGAATATTAATAATAAAGTATTCAAACAACAATACTGGAAAACCGAGCGGATAGTCAGAACAGAAATGATGCGTACTCAATCAATCGCAAAGTATCAACGTGATAGTGAGATAGTAGAATCAAATCCGGACATGTTGAAAAGATGGTTGTGGTCACATAAACCAGACGGACGTTCTGGGCATAGTTCTATTGAACAGGAAACAAAAGAGAATCCAATTCCATTTGAAGACCCTTTTATGGTTTCACCTAAAGCAGGCGGGAAAAAAGAGGCTTTACAGTTTCCGAGAGACCCCGCTGGAAGTGCCGAGAATACAATTAATTGCGGTTGCGTGAGTATATTGGTAACACCTGAAATGGCAAAGGCATTAAAACAAGAGAGGTAAAAAAATGAAAGACAAATTAAATCCGAGATTTAAACGAGCAGGAGATGGATCAATCAGTGGTAGTAGAATCAGAATATGTACGTCGAGAAAAGATGATAATGAGATTATTGAATATGTTGACGATATTACAGATACAAGTAAAAAATTTGTGACCGCACGGGTCAAGAGTCGTGCTGGTGTTAAGTCATTTATAGTGGTTGAGAATCCAAATTACAGAGGTGAATAATGGATATTAAATATGTTTATAAAAGAAAACATGCTCTTGAAAAGCGTATCTATAATATGATTAGAAGATTTGAAAATGATTGTAATATCACTGTCGGTAGTATAGAATTTTTTAATCCTACAGAGAATGGTGATATTAATGAAAATTATGAAATTCATTTAAATACGGAATTATGGAATGACAAATCAAAGGTGGAATCATAATGCCAAAAGATTGCATATATTGTCAGATAGCAAAAGCACGTAAAGCCGTGCGGATTATACATGTCAATGAAGATTTTATGATATGGCAATGGTATAAACGAGAGCCTCACGTATTTCATGTAACATCGATGTTACACCGTGAGACTTTTACAAGTGCAGATATAGAGTATATAAAACAATTTCAAGCGGATATGTTCAAGGACCATGATTTAGAAAAATTGAGTTTAGGTGGTCATGCACATTGGATGTTTATTAAGAGAGGTGTAGAATGAATTTAATTTTCGGTAAGTTGAAAAACGGTGACTGGATAATCGGTGATAGTGACGATAAAAAAACGGTGAAATCGCCTTATGCGGTTGTCATTATGCCAAACAAGACATTTATAATGTTTGATATACGACAGGGGTTAACTCCGGACGATGTAGAAATAAGTATATCAGATTTTCTGTTTACATGTATTCCAAGTGATCCAGTATCAGATGCATATTTTCAGGCAAAAACAGGGATCGCAGTAAAAAAGAGCAAAATAATTAAACCAAACGGGAGCGTGAATTAATGAAAGAAGACAAAAATAAATTTAATTTATTAGACATATTTAAGATACCACGAAAAATGAGGCGACGTAGAACACGTAGAAAGTTTTTCGCTCAATTGAATAAAGATAAAAAACGAATTAAAGCATTAAATAATCATTATAATAATATGATGGCAAAAAAAGACAGAAAACTAAAAAAAAAGAAACGTCAATTGTTAAACAAGATATTCAAGCGGACGAATTTAAAAAATGTTCCTGATAAATTAATGGCTGAATTATTTGAGCTGAAACCTGAATTAACGAACAAACAAAAGAGGGCTTTATTTAGTGAGTAAGTGGAATGATTATAATTTAGATATTGCCGATGATGTACTTATTAAAGATTTTATTGAACTTGTCAAACTGATTGATAATTTAGATGATTATTTCAAATCGAATGAACAGATAATTGATTTATGTGTAAAAATAGTTGATAGATTAATTAAAAATGATGTTGTCACATTTGATGTTGATTCACTGGATAAAAAAACAAGGCAGATACTGGTTGAATGTATAACTAAATTGGTTGTCGGTAGTGTTGAGTTGTTTGATGCCGAGATGATTTGGTTTAATAATATCAATGATGGAATAATCAATGATAATAAAGGATTCTACATATTAAACAGCCAACGTATATCATTCGGATTGATCAGGACTATAGACGATAGAATAAGAGAGTTTATACCATTCAATAATCCGTTTATCTTGGATTGTAAATATGATAGTTTAATGCCGATTGATTATGATTTATCGAAGTTAAAAAAATCAGAGTTGATGCGTTTACACTGGGAATGTCATGATGATGCAAGAATCCATGCTATACAGACAAAAGAAAAACCTTGTCAATGGATAGTAAAAAAACATATATATATAATCAAAGAAATGAAAAAACGTAATATAGAACATATAGAATATTGTGAACTGGATAGAATATCGAATGACATTAAAATCAATAATGATGTTTCATTGAAGGGTTTTATTGAAAACTTTCCGGTTGATGAAGTATTGTCATATCCGTTGTTATCAATTCAGGGGAATAGTGTTTTGAGTGGTATAGATTCAAAAATAGTAATAAATGTCAACTGGCCTGAATATGATACTAAATTCTATGATAAATTAAATGCTATAGTCGAGAATAGTCTACCTAAATACAAAGACAGAGTTGTTTTTACACCTGATAAGGCGGGACATAAAGACTACTTTTTACCTATAGCAACTTTAAATATAAATAAAGTCCCGTCTGAAAATATGAAAGTTTTAAATATAGATCAAGGATTTTTTGCAAGAGAGAGGGTTAAAAAATGATAGTAAATTTAAGTGAAAAGCAAATAAATTCTATTATTGATGGTTGTGTAAAAAAGATGAAAGAAGAGCAGAAAAATAATTTGATGTTTAGAAAGACTGTTCGATTTCATTATATACTTGAACAGTTAACTGATGAATTAAAAAAAAATGAGAATGTTTTTGATGACGAATATAACAAAGGGTTTTTATTTGGTGATGTAACAAATAACGAGTATCTGAAGTTCTTTTATTCTGCAATAGAGGGTGAAAATTTAAAGACCGATATTGAGTCAGATTTTCCAACTGAATATATTAATAAATATGGCATAATGTTTGAAATGACTCATGGCATAATGTTTGAAATGACTCATGGTCAAGGAACTTTGCATAGATGTTATTTGAAAAAAGAAGATGAAAAAGAACCTTGTTTAGAAGCTGAATCTTATAAGTTTGGAGCTATAGAATGATAGTAAACTGTATATACGCAACAGAAAACGGAAAATGCAACTGTAAGAAAAAGAAACGTGTATTCTTGTTCTTTAGACCGAGGTGTTTTATACACGATAATCCTTTTTTAATTTGGCGGTGTGAACAGAGAATATTAAAACAGGGGGCCAAGCATGAACTCGGACAATAAAGAAATTAAAATAAGCGATGTAATTGACATACCAGAAACGGCTATCAAAGAAAGCGAAATGAAACTGGGAAAAATAGATTTTCCAATATTGATTCAATATGAGGGACGTGTTCATTACAGGCTGGACGTTACGAGTAATGACAGGTTGATATTAACAAAAAAAGATTAAAAATAATGCTTGACCTTTTATTTATAGGGTGTATAATATATCAACAACACAGAAAACCTTCGATGGGTGGTATAGGTTAAACCCTGATTTTTCAGGAGAGGTGAAAATATGAATTTAAAACAATTAAAAAAAGACATTGACAGTTTGCAAGATGATATTGATGGAATTAAAGAACGGATTAAAAATCTTTCTGAAGATATTGAAAAAGAAAAAGAAATACCTTTTGTTGTAGGTGGGGTGTACTTACAACAGGAACATAATCAATATTGCATTTTGTCAAAAGCTGGTAATGAAAAGTATGACCTGTTTGTATTAGAGCCTATGGAAAGTAACAGGTATTTTGGGCGTTGTTATGAAAGTGATTTGATGGGAAAAATGATAAATTCAGATTTTATATATCTCGGTAAATTTCAAGACATATATGAAAGACGTTAATCCCATATAGATCTCCTTTAGCCCCGTATGGTTCTTGCTTATCCATGCGGGGTTTTTATTAGGTATGTGCAAAAAATGCACATACTGAAAAAATATAAAAAAACTACTTGACATTGAAATAAATAAGTATTATTATATATCAAGGAAAAGCCAGCCAACGGATTATTCCAATTAGCCAGCGAACTACAGAGTAGTATCCTATAACTCAATATAGGAGTGTGGTCGATTTGGCTTTTAAAATCCACAAATTTAAAGAATCTTTTAATATTTCAGATAATAAAATACCTGATAACGTGATTCTCAATGATAAGATTTTTTTGCAAGAGGGTAGTAAAGACGGCAAGAAATTCAAAATCATGATAATTGAAACTGGATTATCTAAAAATGGTTTTTATTACCCTGCAGATGTATTAAAAGAGGCTGTCAACGTTTTTGAGGGTGCTAACGTTTTTGCTTACCAATTCGACAATCAAATTTTAAATCATTTACCCGATACTGCACAGATCCCGGAAGGATTTTCTAAAAATATAGCCGGGTGGATAGATGACGTCAAATATGAAAAAGTCGGTGTTAAAGAGGGTTTAACAGGAACATTTAATGTGACCGATCCTTTTTTTCAGCAGACTTTCAAAAACGCCGTAGAAGGCGGAAATCCTGATTTATTAGGATTTTCAATTGATGCGGATGGTGAGGTCATGCCTGCAGTATGTGAAGGTAGAAAATGTTTTCAGGTAAAAATGATTGCATCGGCAAACTCCGTTGACATAGTGACATTCCCGTCAGCAGGTGGGAAAATTTTACGAATGACTGCAAGTGACAGTCGAGGAAAAAACAAAATGGATTTAATGAAAATTCTTGCTGGTTTCCTAAGGGAAAACGCAGACAAATTAACTCTCAAAGAGGGGGTTAAAATTGAGGATCTTAAAGATGATGAGCTTGTAAAAATGGCAATGTCAGGATTGAAAGAATCTGACGAAGAAGAAACAGAAGACGAAACAGAAGAAGAAAAAGAAGAAACTAAAGAAGAAACTAAAGAAGAAGATGAAAAAGAAGAACTGAAAGAATCTGATGTCAAAAAATTAATTGAAAGTATTCAGATTAAAGACACTGACAAAATCAATGATTCCGTAAAATCTTTAATCGCTAAGATGGATGAATCTAAGAGATTAAAAGAATCTGAAAAATTTAATGCTGTTGAAAAAAAAGTTTCTGAACTTGATGAGGCAATCAACAAGGTTAAAATTCGGGAATCACAGATTGAAATGAAGGCTGTTCTTGAATCTGATAAAGTTTTACCAAAAGCCGTGAAAGAAAAAATTGAAAAACAGTATTCTGATTCTATCGTAGACATGGACAAACTTAAAGAATCAATCAAAATTGAAAAAGATGTTCTTGCTAAATTAACAGAATCAGGTGAGGTAAAGGGCATGGGACCAGTTGAAATCGGCAGAGATGCTACAGAATTTAATCAGTTGAGAATGGATTTGATGTTAGGTTACGAACCGACAGACGATGAAAAATCTAAATATGACGGTGTTAAACCTTTTGCCGGTATTCGTGAGGCATATGTTCAAATGAACGGCGATGGTGAAGTTACAGGACGTTTACAGGAAGCAGTTACTTCTGATTTTCCTGAAACTTTTGGAACATCAATGCATCGTAGAATGTCACAGGAATATAACCGTCTTACAGTAAAAGAATCATGGAAGAAAATCATTCATACAGAAAATGTCAAAAACTTCAAACAAAATGATATTATAAGAATCGGTGGTTTCGGAAATTTACCAGTTGTAAATGAAGATGCGGCTTATACATCATATAGTTCACCGAACGAAGTTACGGCAAATTACAGCGCCTCAAAACGTGGTAAATTGTTTGCAGTAACACGCGAAATGATCAAAGGTGATGATTTAAGAGCAATCAAAAAATTCCCGAAAGAGATGGCGTTTGCGGCTAATAGAACGCTTTCTATTTTTGCTTATGATTTACTGCTCAATTATGGTAGTGGTGCTATTAATGGTGGAACATATCAGCCTGATTCTACAGTTGTATATTCAAGCGGTCACGCAAATACAACTACTGGAAATCTGGACTATACTACTCTTGATGCGGCTATCACAGCAATAGCAAATCAGGCACAGGCAGACAGTAACGAAACATTAGGTTTAAGGGCTAAATATTTAGTCGTTCCTTATGAACTTCGTTCTACTGCTAAAATCTTACTTGAATCAGAATCAATTCCACAGGTTCTTACCTCTGGAAATAATGGAAACAATAGAAGTGCTAACCCGAACTATCAGGCTCTTGAACCTCTTATTGTTCCTGCGTTCTATTTGAGAAGTGATCAGAATAACTGGTACGTGACAGCAGACAAAGCAGACATCGAATCTATCGTTATCGGTTTTGTTGATGGAAAAGAAAATCCTGAATTATTCTTACAGGATGCTCCTACCGTAGGTCAGGTATTCACAAATGATCGAATCAGATATAAAATACGTCATGAGTATGGCGGTTGTGTATCTGATTATCGTGGCCTTTATGGTGGACTCGTAGCTGGAATCAGCTAAAAATAAATTTAACGGGGTGGGTACATAATGTGCCTGCCCCTTTTGGGTATTATAAATGAGATATGAATTAATATATCAATGTGTTTGTGACTGTGGTAATGTTAATATAACGTATGGAATAACTGACGAAGATTTAGACGTGTACAAAAATAAAAACATACTCGGTGTTTGTGATATTTGTGGTGGCGATTTAAAAAAGAAAAAATTGATCAAAAGAAAAATTGATTCAAATACAAAAAAAATCATCCCGACAGATGAGGAATTTAATTATTAATGGCTTTAATTGATAATGTTGAAAATTGGAGCAAACTCGAGAGTCAGTCAGGCGGTATTATATCCAGCGAAATAGGTAATGATTATACTCTATTTAATTCCGGTGATGTTTCGTTTCTTTCGGGTAAATTTGGTAATGGTTTTTATTCTCCGACGGCTGGAGCATCTGCTGGATATGGTGTGGCGAGCGTTAATGACACATTGAAAGATTATGGTGCTATTGAATGTTGGTGGAAGCCCGATTATAATTTAGTTAGCGGTATTCCGAGCGATGGAGCAACTCATGATACAATTTCTATTTATCAGGGCGGTTTACATAAATACGGAATTGTGATTCAAAAAACATCCGGAATAGGATTATTTGTATATAATGTTTCAGTATATACCGCATACGCAAGCACAGGCAATGTAACAGCTGGTACCAATAATCATTTATTGCTTGTATGGGATCGCAATTCAACGTATCTAAATGGTAGTGTGACAGGTAGAATATATTTGAACGCTATTAAAATAGTTGAGACAACATTGACCGCAGGAGCAGATGCGAATACAGGATGGAATTCAAATATTAATTTAACGACAGTTAATAATGCAGATGCCGTTATTGACAACATCAAAGTATATCACACAATATCCGAAAGTATTATTACAGATATATTAAATAATAGAAATAATGAGGGATTCCCTGTTTCAGTCAAAAGAGCTTTAGCAAACAAATATAATTTTGACAGAGGTTTAACATGCCATTAAAAAATAATGTAGCAAGAGAATTACCAGTCATATTAATCGATTCATCTGATTTTTTGACTGGATTGACTGGAAAAGTTTTTGGTGATGTAATTTGTAAATATAGAAAAGACGGTGCGACATCATGGACTACAAAAACTATAGATACAAATAACTGGAACGAAATAGATAACGGACATTATACAATAGATTTCACTGCCGGAGAAATGGATACAAATGGTCTGTTTGAATATATAGTTATTGTGAGCGGTGCGATTGATTATTCAGGATTATTCGAAATACGGAATAATACAAATGATGATTTGGATTCCGATTTAACAAATATAGAAACAAAAATTGATACAATAGATACAAACGTTGATGATCTGCAATTAGACGTTTCGGATGTTTTAGTTGACACGGGAAACATTGAAACTAAAGTCGATTCAATTATAACAACGTTATCAACATTGATTTCTGATATATGGTCATATACGACAAGAACATTGACATCGTTTGGTACATTGATTGCGGATATCTGGGCTTATTCAACACGTACACTAACAAGTTTTGGCACTATTATTGCTGATATATGGGCTTATGCGACACGCACTTTAACGGCAGGAACAAAAGACACGGAAATTGATTCTATTAAATCGACTGTTGAAGACACGAATACGAAAGTTGATAATATAAAACAGGATAACTTTAATGGCGAGGGTGTATAATGAGTGTAAGACGTGACGGAGCAATTATCAATGAACAACTCGATTTAAGATTTGAGTTGAGATATGACAGGACAGGTTCTTTATTTGATGCCGATAGTGTGACAAAGGTCGAGATTATAGACACTGATAGCGGGACTATTCTTGAAACAATATTGACTGCAAATATAACGAAAATTGCAACCGGAACATATAAGGTTATTACATCTGCCAGCTGGAATACATCCAGTCGTAGCATAACAGATAAATGGTATTTTGTTATTGATGGTGTTGAGAATATATTATCAGCATCAACATTTATCAGGTCAACATCCAGCCCGACAACAGGAATGGCCTCATATGTTTCACTGGTTAAATTAAAGGTTCAGGATAAAAAGGGCATTTTGAGTGATCCTTCTGATTATGAAGAGCACATCAAAGATGCGGTCAAAGAATATTCAAGACGAAAACCATATATAGAAGCGGTCAAGTTGGAAGGTACAGGAAACACATATTTTAATATAACAGACAGTTTGAATAACTGGGAAAATGATTTTTCGTGGATATTTAAAATAGAATACCCATTGAGTCAAGTACCACCACAATATTTGAATGATAATGCATACGAAGTTACAAGAATGGACGATGGGGATATATGGTGCAGATTCCGTGAATATATAGTTCCGAATGACAGTGAGGAGTTTACTGTAAGATTTGCTAAGAGAAATACTATTGACGATTCTGGAACTACTGTTCCTGAGTCAGATAAAAATGCCGTTTGTTGTTTAGCCGCCGCTAAATGTTTGAGGTCAATTGCTGATTATTATTTAAATACAAATGATCCGACCGTTGATGCGGATGTTGTTTCATACAGAACGAGAGGCGACGAGGCCAGTAGTCGGGCTGATAAGCTGGAGGCTGAATACAACAGACAAATAAGACAAAGGTTTACAGGAAAAGTGATTGAACAGGACATGGACGCTTTTTGGAATTATGGAGAGAGTTTCATGTTTCACGATAGAGATATTTTTTAATGGAGGCAAAATATGTCAATGATTTTAAGCGTTACCGAAACTTTGGTTAATAATCAATCAATATCGGTTAGTGGTAATACAATCTCGAGAGGGAAATCTGAACACGAATATTTAATAGCTTATATTAATGTAGGCGGTGTTGCTGGATCAAATACACCTACTATGACGGTTCAATTACAAAGTTCACCCGATAATAATACATGGTATGATGTTGAAAGTTCTGTTGTAATTACATCCGCTGGTCAAAATGTTATACGCAGTAATAATTTTGGAAAATATATAAGATTAAAATATACGATCACAGGAATGAATCCTGTTTTTAGTGGCGTCAGTATTATAATCAATACAAAAGGATAAAAATGTTTCAAGCGAAAGTAAAAATGCCGAATACTAAATTATTTGACTTACGAAATGGGATGGCTGTAATAAAACAGGAGGCGGTCAGGGCAATGAACAGGGCTGTTTCAATTATAGAATCAAATGTAATATCCGAAGCCCCGGTCGGTGCGACAGGTGATTTAAGAAGTTCTATAAATAGTAATGTGAAATCAACTGGTCAATCCGTCATTGGTATAGTATTTGCGGGAAAACGATATGCAATGCCTGTTAATGATGGGAGAAAAGCGTCCCCTGTATCGGCAACAGGTCAACTGTCAATTAAAAGATGGGTTGAAAAAAGTTCCGGTGGACGCGCTTTATGGTCCTCATTGAGAGCAAAATATCCAAAGATTACGAGTAAACAAGTGGCATTTTTGGTTGCACGCAAGAAGAAACAGAAAGCAACAAAAGGTCAGAAATTTTTTGAAAAAGGTTTTGAATTATCTGTACCAGAAATAAACAAGATATTCAAACAGTTTAATATACAGGTAGCGGAGAAATTGTCATGACATTAGAAAATATGAAATCGGCAATTAAAACACGGCTTGAGAGTGTCACTGGAATAGGCAATGTTCATACATATAACAGGAATACAGTTGACTGGCAGGAATTTTATAAATTATTCAAAGATGCAAATGGACGTATAAATACATGGTTGATATTATGGCAGGGTTTACCAGTATCAGAGATTGAGGCAACAGGCAGCATATTCGTTCGACGTGAATACAGTTTTAAAATTGTCGGTTTATATTCATTGAAAGATGAAGACAATTCCAGTAATGATTTTGATAATCTTGTTGAATTGATAGTTAATGAATTTGACGGTACTCGGCAGTTAGGGTCTGGTAGTTTACCACGTTATATTGTGCCTGCAACAACAACGACACCGACGGAACGAATGTTCAGTAATTATTTAGTTCATACGATTGAGATTAATTTGACATATGAAGATGATTACGGAACTACATAATACAGGGTCATGTTTGATAATCGGGGGCGGGTGTTCTGTTGATGAATTTGAATTTTCATTAATACCGTCTGATTGGAATGTCATGGCTGTCAATAGATGTTTTGTGGATATTGATATTGATTATCAGGTATTCGCAGATAAATATTTTTTGAAATGGATTGACCGTTATCCTATTACAGATGATCGTGTTTTGATTTCACAGTTGAAAGATGATCGGGTTGATTATAACTTTGTTTTTGACCGTGAGGTCGGATGGTCAAGACATTCAGGGTGTACGGCGTTACAAATAGCCCAGTATATCGGGTTTGATAATATTTATCTTATTGGATATGATTATTATGTATCTGATAAAATTCATTATTACGAGGGCAAATATAATACTGAAATCACCAAAGCAGAAAGCAAGGCGATTGTCAGTATGTTAAATAAATGGGTTGATGATTTTGACCGTTTCAAATGGACGGCTAATATAACAAATCTCAATCCAAAAAGTAAATTAAAAAAATTTAAATGTGAGGAGTTAAATTATGTCATTTAGTCCAAAAGAAAAAGACAAATTTTTTCTGGGTGATTTAGACGTTTATATTGACGATGAAACATTACCAGCGTTTTATACTCGTGCTGAAAAGCCTATTCAGTTTACAGCAGAATTTGCTGAATTTTTAGAGGGTATTCCACAGACATTAGTTCGTAAAGATTTAATCCGTTTCGGTATGGGTATTTCTTTGAGTGCTATGGAATGGACAGCCTCAATTTTCCAGTTGGCTCGTGGTGGTACACTTGATGCATCTAACCCGAGTTTTGACAAGTTGGATTATGGTACAGATGTTGTTGAACCCCCAATCAAGAAATTTACTTTCGTTGGTACAAGACGTGACGACAAAAGTATTGAGTTTGTAATTTTACAGGGCAAGTCGACCGATTTTCCTGAAATTCCTACAGGTGGAACAGATTACAACGAAATACCTTTTACAGTCGAAGCATTGGTCGATGAAAGCGAATCGGACACTAACAAGAATCTTGCTTATTGGAAATTTGGAAAATAATGAAAGAGATAACTTTTGAAGACATCGAGATTCTTAATGAAGAAAAACAGGTGGTTCACATTGGACCAAAGAAAAAACCTGTCGTTTTGGATATGCTGTCAATTTCACGTTACTATGATATTTTTATACCAAAGTTTCTTGAAATTATACAGCATTTTCAGAGCGTTGTCGGTAATATAACCTTGCCTACAGAGGGCAAAGAATACACCGACAAGGATTTAATGACGAAGTTGTATAATCAAATACAACAGGGTTTATCAAATAAGAAAGCCCGTAGATCGTTTATTAAACTTTTAAAGAGTGTCGGTTTTATGGGAATGAGTAGGGCGTATTTTGAGAAATACTGCAAAGTCCCGCAAATGATTGATATTTTCGTTCATGTTTACCGATTTAATGTCAATGGTGTAAAAAAAAAGGTCGAATTAGTGAGAAGTCTGATATTAGATACGAGTCCTCAATCACAGACCTCTATACATACGCCCTCAAAAAAGGCTGGTTTAAAGCAAGTTCTGAAGCCACGTTACCAACGGTTACCGGATTAAATATCCCGTTGTTGAAAATTAAATTATTAATGAGGCGGGAAAATGAGTTTGATTTTGCAAAACAGGAATATATGGAACGCGAACGCAAGAAACAGGAATGGAAATCAAGAATGAGCCAGCGTAAAAGGATAAAATAAATGGCAACAACAACCCAGCGATTAGAGATAGATTTAATAGTGGACTCAAAAGGGGCAATTACTGGATTAAAAAAATTCAACAAAGCAGTTGATGGAACAGATAAAAATATAAAAGAAACTCAAAAAACCATGCAGAAGTCCGAGAGTGGACTTAAAAAATTTAAAGCAGGGTGGTTAGCCGTCGCTGGTGCGGTTGTCGGTGTCACAAAAGTATTCTCAATTGGTATAAAAAAGGCTTCAGAATTTCAAGAGGTCAACGCTAAATTCGGAACTGTTTTCCGAGGTGTTGAAAAACAGGCCGAGGCAATGGCCAAAGAGTTGGAATCAGCTTATGGGTTGTCTGTTATTGAAAGTAGAAAATTTCTGTCGTCAACTCAAGACTTGCTCGTTCCGATGGGATTATCGAGAGAAGCGGCCGCTCAATTCTCAAGTGAAGTTGCGAAGTTGTCAGTTGATTTAGGTTCATTTAATAATATGCCGACTGCACAGGTTATGGCAGATATTCAATCGGCTCTTGTTGGAAATTTTGAGACAACAAAAAAATATGGTGTTGTATTAAATGAGACAGCAATCAAACAACGTATATTTGAAGATACAGGTGTTAAGGTCAAAGGTGTTGTTGATGCTCAAACTAAGGCGTTAACAGCTCTGAAACTTATTCAGGAAGGGTCGGCTGATGCTCAAGGCGATTTTATCAGGACTCAAGAATCCTTTGCAAATCAGAGCAAAGTTTTATCATCAAATTTAGAAAATTTAGGGGTTGCTCTTGGTCAAAAGATTTTACCATTTTTAACACCTATCATAAGTAAATTTAATGAATGGCTAACCCCTGAAAAAGATTTGACGTCTTTGACTATGGATTTAATAAAATTACAGGGTCAGCATTCAGATGTTGTAAAAAAACTTGAAAAAGCAAGAAAAGATAACAACAAACAGGCCGAGAGGGAAGCAAATCTTGATAAAGAATTGATAGAAATAAAAATAGTAGAGAAAATAAGAGATATTAGCTTAAGATATAAAGAACTTCAATCTAATCAAAAAAGAGTTAATCAGGAGAATGAACTTTTTAAAACACGGTCAGAAAAATTAACAGATGTTTTATTAGAACAGGAAGGGGATATAATAAAGCTTGACAAGGCGACAAGAGATTATTTAAAAACTGCTGGATTTTGGCTACGGGCAGAGGAGAGTAGAGAAAAGGTATCAAGAACTGCTTCAATATTAGCGAAAGGGTCAAATGAAAGCAGAATAGAGGCGATTAAATTAACACAGGATGAATCAAGTGCAGTTGATATATACGCTAAAACTTTAAAAGGGCGTAGCGATATAGAACAGAAATTAGTATTATTGACAAAAGGATTCGCAGATGTTATAAGAGAAAAGATAAAACTACTTGAAGAAGATACTGAAAAAACAAACGATAACACCAATGCAAAAGATGAAAATAACGGAGTGACAGAAAAAGCAAAAGCCAATCTTGAAGCATTTAATCAGTATATACAGGAAAGTCGAGAAGCGGAAATGTCTGAAAGAGAGCTTGCTATAGAGAGAGAAAATCAGGCGTATGATCAGGCATTGTTAAATTTAAAAGATAACTTAGATAAAAAACTTATATCACAAAAAGAATACAACATAAAAGTCGAACAATTAAACAAACAGCATGAATATAATAAAAATAAAATTTACACAGAAGGTGTCGGTAAAATAACAAAAGTAGAAGCGGAAAGACGGGAAAAGTCAGAAGAAAATGCACAGGCTTTTAGAGATGCCTGGAATACGGCAATTGGTCAAACAGTATCAAATTATGCACAGGGTATTACAGAAATGATATTCGCTGGTGAAATGTGGAGAAAAAACTTTATTGATTTTATGAAAGATATGATAATAGCATTAGGGAAAATGATTGTACAACTATTGATAACAAAGGCGATAATGGCTTCGCTCGGTGGCATAGGGCTTATATTTGAAGACGGCGGGTTGGTTCCGAAAGCCGAGGATGGTGGTTTGTTATCAGGTGCTTCACATGCTCAGGGCGGGGTAAACGTTGAAGCCGAGGGCGGAGAGTATATTGTAAGCAAAAAAAATGTAACATCCGAAACACTGCCATTGTTACATGCAATAAATAACGGTTTTAAAGGCACATCAAAAATGGCCGTTGCAAATTCACCATATACAGGATATGCGAATGGCGGAATGGTTGATAATTCTAATAACAGCAAAAGCAGTGTTGTTACAATAGAGAATATAAATATCCCTGAGACAGATCCACGAGAATTATTAAATGGACTTGTCGAGGCAGGTGATGATATGGGAATTAATTTAATAAATAGAGGTCAGGCATAATGGCAGAAAAAATACAGATAGATTATGATTTTTTAAAAGAATATTTAGAATCAGATAATAACGTTATAGGTGCGACGACTGATTTAACATTACGAACGGTTGAAACAAGTAATGACTCAAACACTAAATATGTTCGTAAATTTGGTACACCGTATGAAATAACACAGGTTACTGATTTAACAGAACCGAGTTCAAATTTAAATTTTTTAATAAAAACAATTGACGATGAAACTATAGCAGGAAGATTGAACGGGTTTAATTTTAATACTGTAAAAGAAAAACTTAATGATAATACAGGTAATAATTCTAATTCTATAGATATAGATTCAAATGGTATAACCCATATTATATATTATGATGATATTTTAAATGGATTGTACTATTTAAATAATTTGAATTATATCTGGAATAAAGAATTGATTTTATCATCAAGTTCAATAAATTATAGCAGAATGAGAATTGATTCTAATGATAAAATTCATGTTGCTTTAATAAATGAAAATGATGAGGTTATTTATTTAAATAATACTGCAGGTATATGGTCGTCAACTACAGTTGATAATTCTACAACAAATACAGAATCAGATATAGATTTAGATTCAAACAATTATGCACATATAGTATATAAAGATTTAGATAATTTAAAAATAAGATATGCAGAAAATACAGCGGGCTCTTTTTCAAAAACAGAGATAGGTGATTGTGATTCCAGTATAGGAACTTCAATAGCAGTTGATACGTCGAATAAAATTCACATAGCTTTTTCAGACGATTCAGATAATCTCGAATATGCCACTAATGCTACTGGTAGCTGGGTTAATACAGATATTTTTACGGCAGGATTAGTCACTGAGGGATTATCAATTGACACTGATTCAAATGATTATGCGCATATATCATATTATGATGGTGTTACAGTTCCATCAACTCAGGATTTAAAATATGCAACTAATAAATCCGGGTCATGGGTAGATAGTACTATAGATAGTACTGGAGACGTAGGCCGATTTTCATCAATTAATATAGATTCATCTGATAAAGTTCATATTTCATATAATGATTTAACTAATACAAATTTAAAATATGCTACAGATACTACCGGCTCTTTTGTTATTTCTGTACTTGATACAGATAATACTGATACAGTAAAATATTCTAATTTAAAAACCGATTCTTCTGATAGGATCAATGTAGTATTTAATGCTAATGAATTAAGAGCTATATATTCCATCTCTTCAATAACTCTCATTGATTCTAAGGCTATTTACATTCAAGTTGATTCATTCGGTGGTGGTACAATGGATACAACCGAAACGATAGATACAGATGTTGACCCGTCAGGATTGACTTTTAACTTCCCAGCGGAAACAATAGCAGATACTAAAACAGTTGTATATTATTTATCATCAACTACATCAACATATTATAATTCTGATTTAACGATAGGCGGAGACAGACATACTCCGACAGGTACTTCGTCACTACCGTATTTTATCGTTCAAGATGCTATAGATGATATAGGCGGGGCGTTTACAATTGTTGAAATATTAGATTCTGCGACATATGAAGAAACATTATTAATAAATGATGCAAGCACGGTTTTACAGTCTTCACTCGGACAAACACCAACATTGAAATCTGTTGAGGCAGGGTCAAGAGAAAGCCGGGAAATTTTGCATGATGGGAATAATACAGATACTATATATGTTAAAAAAACAGGGAATGATTCAACGGGTGATGGAACATATCAATTACCGTTTTTAACAATACAACATGCACACGATAATCTCGGAGGTAAATCATATATTAATATTTTGGATTCTTTAGAATATAATGAGGATTTGGATATTACAAATTCAATAACTTTAGAGCCGGCATATGGCAATATTCCAATTTTAACAGGTAGTGGAAATAATATGACTATTAATACTGCCAGTGCCATAATATCAGGGTTTAATGTACAATATACAGGTGTATCAACATCTATTAATCCCACGTCTGCAGGGCTCGATACTGAAATATATGATTGTTCAATTCAATCAACAACGAACGGAATATTAATTGATTCTGCACCATTTTCAGGTTTAATAAAAAGAAATGTAATTCAGAAATGTTCGTGGGGAATACGATTAACCGGAACAGATGACGGTTCTGTATTTGATGGGAATGTAATTAGTAGATGTACATGGGGTATATCATTACTGCCGTCATCTTCACCGTCTGGGTCTGTAATAACAAATAATATAGTATATGACTGTTCTCAAATAGGTATAGAATTAAACGGTACGGACAGTGGGACGTGTGAAGATAATACTATTTTCTCAAATTCAAAAGGTCTTAATATTGGAACTTTAACAACTGGATATACAGTAAGAAACATTATTTCATATAATAATACAACCTATGATATTGAAGATGAAGGGTCTACACATACAATAACGTATTCGTGTTGGGTCACAAATTCTGGATTTACAAGCGGTGCTGGGAATGTCAATAGTGACCCTATTTTTTGTAATGATACCGTCACACCGTATAAACTCGGTATAGCGTCTGACTCACCATGTTATAGAACAGGATTGTCTGGTGCTGATATGGGTGCTGATTTAAAACATCTGGAAATACAAGCAAACGATGTCGTTGTTAATGGTATTATATTCAATGGTGGTGAGTATACAAATAATTCAATATATCTTGAAGACACCACAAATTACACGGGAATAGAAATAAGATGGTGTGATGTTAAAGAATATCAGGGTATAGGTGTTGACTTATATGATAATGATACAAATATAGAATCAATTATATCTAATTGTCTTGTTTATAATAATGGCGATGGTATAAAATGGGCTTACGGTGGCAACTCTTTAAGTGAATCAATAGTATATAACAACAGTAAGTTTGGTTTATGGAGCAACTACCTTACATCAACTATTGACCATTGCGTTTTTTATTTAAATCAATATGGTACATATATTGAATCAAATTCAGGAGTTATAACAATAACAAATAGTATATATTATGATAACAGTATATATGGCATTTACTCGGAAATATCAATACAAATAAGTTATTGTTGTATAACGGATTCCGTTGAGAATATTGATATCTCTGACTCAAGCAATATTAATGATGATCCGCTGTTTAAAGATTTGACTTCTGGAAATGAAGATTTTCATTTAAAATCCGAGTCTGGTGGTTTTTTTATTGAGAGCCCATGTGTTGAATCGGCAAGCGATGGAACTGATATTGGAGCCTATGATACAACAAGAACTATTACAAATGTATCATGGACTAAATATGTATTAGATGTAAATCCTACTAATATGAATATTGATGCAATGTCAAAAGGGCAGGTTAAATTTACCGATGTATTAGGTGCTCAATCGTTATGGGCTAAAGCGCATAAAATATCATTACCTATAAAATGGGCGGATAATAGATACACAACGGAGACTCAAAGGAAAAAAATACAGTATTTGTCTTCTTTGATTCCGACAAGGGAAAACGGAAAAACAAAATCTGAATGTTTGATTCGTGTACATTTATTACCAACAACATTGATAGATACCGGGACGAGTGCCACAATTGATGCAACGGCTAAAACGTTGACAGATTCAACAAAATCGCTGGTTGAAAATGAAATGAAGGGTTTTAATATTGCCGTTAAATTTGATTCCGGGTCAAATATGGTGATTAACGCCACGGCTAAAACTGGATATGTCAGCGGTGAATCATGGACAGTTAACGAATGGACGGGGTATTTTTTGAAATACAACGGATATACCTATTACATATTGTCAAATACAGCAGATACATTAACTCTGTCAGATCCGCATTCGACGTTAGTTAGTGCGACAATTACATGGTCAATCGAAAAGTATTTTGAGATTGAAAAAAATACAGATACCGTTTATACTGTTATTGATAATGATAGTGAACTTGTCAGCGGTACTTATGATTACTATGTTGATTTTATAATTTGCAGGGTGTCTAATTCAAAATTTCAGTACAGTCAACCTATATATAACTACGAAAAAGAACATTGGAAAACAGGATATAGTTTAATGTTGGAGCAGGCTTAATATGGATCCACAGGTTTTATTACTCGGACAAGATCTTTATGCACTGAGAAAAGTGAGCAGTATTTTTAACGTTGAAGAAGAAAAAACTTTCCGTAAAAGCAAACTTATAACAAATAATTATGTTTTAAATGTTGATAATGAAGATGATTTTTTTACTCCTGATAATCAGGGTTCCATATTTAATGGCGCGAACTGGCGTTATTCTGAATTAGAAATTATTGATGAAAATGGTATTGAAATATGGCGCGGTATATTGTGGGACATAGTCAGAAAACATGAAGGGAAAAAGGCGCGGTTGATATTTAAAAACAGTTATTTCCAGTATGGTAATAATGCAATAGTTTACACATCAGCCGACTGGGAAACTCCGGCATCGGCATTTAAAAATATATGTGATCAAATAGGATTTACAGAATACAATCAAAAATCGGTTACGACAAGCGATTCATTATTTGACGATAACAACTGTTTTATTAAAATTGATTATACGCAGGCGGATGGAATTAAATTTATTGAGGCTATTCAAAAAATAGCAGATTTCAGTAATTCCGATTTATATGTTCATTTAGATGAATTGTATTTTGTTCATTGGACACCGTTCACGGGCGGTGTTAAATTTGAGATTGATGTTGATAAAAAAGGGGTTGACGCGTCAAACAAAGTTAAAATAGCCCCGACGGTTGATAGCCCAGAGAGTACATTAATCAACGATTACAGTATTGATTATTATGATAGCAGTGGTACACCCGCGACGGACTCGGCTAATAATAATATCGGTTCTTTGTCACGGTCAAAGTTTGGTACACATAGTTTATCTGAATTCAGGACTGGGGCCGGAAATCAAATAGTATTCAAAGACAAAACAAGCGCCGTTTATATGGGGGAGAGTTTTATTCGCGAATCCCATGTAGGTGATCTCGCAAGAACACCTAACATAAAACAGAGATGTCAACTTTCATTATTTTCGGATCACAAAGATTTAATAACATTAGGAACATTTGTCAGAATGAATTTTTCAGATGAAAACTGGTCAAATAAAATATATGAGGTTTTTAAATTTAAAATTAACAGGGAAAAAGATCAAATTGATCTGTTATTATTCGAGGTTAACGAATGAGCGAAGTTTATGATTATAAACAGATAGCACATGAACATGATGTATTGAAATCCCGTGTAGATCAGGCATATAGTACAGTGATGTTTGATAGCACGATTAATATTTATACAAATTTATCCCAGGGAAATATGGGTGCGTGGACTGGAATAGACTTGAGTGCTCATGTTCCATCTAACGTGGATTCAATCATAGCTCAATTATATTTGCGCCCATCTTCAAACGCGTACTGGAGAGGTCGGCTTTCCCGTACAGGTACAGTAGCTAACGCCAACTTAGATATTTATTCGTTTAATATTAATAGATATGTTGTTAATATGGGGCATCAAAAACTATCGTCAACAACGGTTTATTATTTATTCGAGCGATTAAGTGGGGCTGGGTTGAGTACGGCTCAAATACGATTATACGGATATACAGTTCCAATATAGGAGTTAATATGTGGATATATGTTGATGATATTACAAATAAAGTTTTAGCCAGTAGCGAATCCGAAACGGCTCAATGCAATGTTGAGGTTGACAGTATTCCATCTGATTTATTCAATGAATCGTATGGGGTATCTCAATATACATATAGCGTGGGTAATTTTACGAAAATAGGATGTGATTTTTTAACCTGCGCAATTAATGATCAATTTGATGATTGCGATGAAAAATATATGTATTACAGTTTTAACGATTATAATTCGCATTATGGAAATTTAAAAACAAATCTTGTCAATAGCAGTCAGACCGGATATTTTGATTTTATTGTTCCGTATGATTTTAATCATGTACACGAATTAAAATTAGTCGGAATTAATCAGGCAATAGAGACAGCGGAATCTATAACATTGACATCAACATATGCATTAGAGGGTGAGGCATACGATACAAATTCAGAGACAGAGGATATTACAATTAATTTTGCAACAGTAGATAAAATTATAGAACTTGATTTAGCAGTTGTATTTAATAATTTAACTGCAAATCATATATGCGGTGTATCAGTAGCTCATAACTCAATAACGAGCGGAATACATTATATAGGAATCAGAATGAAATATCATGCAGATGAAGATTATTCATAGGAGTATAAAAATGGAAAACACACGGGATATCGTAATACGAACAGAACAAAAAGTTGACGATATGAGAGAATTGTTAAAAACACATCTTGAAACAGATTGTTCAACACAAAAAGAACTTAATGAACATAAACAAAATCATAAATACTGGATTACAACAATGATAGCAATATTTATATTAATATCAGGTATATTAATCGCGGTGGTATCATGAGAGTTGAATTGAGATGTAATTCAGATAATTGCAGGTTAAATGGTTCTATTGTCATGACGGATATATGCATGAATGATGTTGTATATATAAGTTCATTTTGCCCGGCATGCGGTGGATCAATTTATAAATTTATGGGGGTAAAAAATGCAGGTAAAAATAATCAGACTCGAAACACCGAAAGACGTAGAAATATCAGATCAAAGTCAGGCGACGATCGGGGTAATGTTAGTTGATGGTAGTGTTTTCTGTTATACACTGGAACCGCCGTGGCGTGGTAATGGTGCGGACAGTTGTATTCCGGCAGGATCATATCAATGTAAAAAATACAGTTCAATGAAATATCCGAAATCATACGAGATTTTAGATGTTCCAAAAAGAAGTAAGATTTTGATTCATGCTGGTAATATTGACGACCATTCATTAGGTTGTATTCTGCTCGGTCAGAGTCAAGGATATTTAAGCGGGAAACGCGCGGTATTGAATAGCCGTGTCGCATTTAATAAATTTATGGATCGTATGGACGGATATAATTCGTTCGATCTGGAAATAGTCGAGGTATAAAAATGAAGAAACAAGAAAAATTAAAAATCAAAGTTGAACTTGACAATAAAAAAGCGTTGAAAGAGATCAAAGCAATGCAGAAAATTATTGACAAGGCAAATACTGTATTGAAAAAGGATTTCAAAGGAAAATGGATTGACAAAGTACAAAAAACAATTTTAAAAATGACAGGGTTATTATTTTTGACTTTTATTATCGGTAATTTGCTGGTTATATTAGGGATGATTGATACTCCGAGTTTCAAAGATTGGTGTCAGGGGTCGATGTATTTATTGATCGGTGGCGGTGTTGTTACTGCTGGCAAGGCGTATAAAGAGAAAATTATTGACAAGGGGTAAAAATAAAAAACCCGACCGCAAGCAGTCGGGCAACAATAATTATTGTTTAAAACTTAAGCATTTTAAAAATATAACAATTTATTTTCAAAAGTCAAGTACTTTTTTATTTTTTTTGGAGGTATTATGAAGAAAAAAATAGCGTGGTATTCATTTCTGTTTTGTGTTGTTGGGATTATATTTTTTGCGGTGAAATTTCTTTTGAAAAATAAACATCCAAAGGCTCTGAAATTTTTGAACGAGAAATCAAAAAAATACAAAATCAGAATTGAGAAAATCAACAAAGATTTAGAAAAATTAAAACGGAGTAAAAAAAATGCAGACGATTACAAAGATACTTCTATTAATGATGATATTGATGCTATTCGCAGGAACATCAAAACCAGTAAACGCCGAGACAAACGTATTCGTTCCAAAAAGTCTCGTTAAGGAAATGCGGGCTGTTTCAACCAATTATATTATTTGTCAGGATCAAGTTGAAAAATTAGAAAAAAAATGTACTATACAGAGTAATATGATTGAATTGAAAAATGAACAACTCGAAATTATCGAGGAGTCAACGGACATAAAATATTATATCGGTGCAGGGTTGTTATTCTTAGGTGAGGTGATAATTATACTCGGAATAATAATTATAATTTAGCTTGACATTGAAATCCATCTTTTTATATTTAAACTTTCAGGTGCAATCGTGTTACCTACACTATGACACACGCACCAATTCACCTCTGAGGGCGGGTTGATCCCCGCCCTTTTTTATGCAAAAATAATTTAAAAAAAGTGCTTGACTTTTTCTATAATAGTGTTATATTTAATTATAACTAATTAATGTTAGTTAATAAAAATTGAGAGGTGAATTATGAAAACATTGAATGTGAGTGACGAAGTGCATAACTCGATACTGATGGCAAGCAAAAAGACAGGATTGCAGATTAACAAGTTGGTTGAGTTATTAGTTACTGTCAACCTTAACTGGATGAATAACCCTGTTAAAGTTGGGGAAAAAATGGCAATGGTAACAGTAGGCAACATCAAAGATGCATTTTCAAAAAGTGAGGAAACAAGATGAAAAAACAAATCAAAATAGTATCAAGATTCAATAGTGATGAAGTATTAGTATGCGGTAAATATGAAAGTGTGAAAGACTATGTAGAGAAAAACGGTGCAGACTTGGAAGGTGCAGACTTGAGAGGAGCAAACTTGGAAGGTGCAGACTTGAGATATGCAAACTGGGAAGGATTAAAAAAAATATTACGACAACAATGAGTTTTTATTTGAGATAGTAGAAAGAAATAACAATAAATTTACAGTTAAAGAACTCGATAAAATTTCTCAAGCCTATATGAATGATTGGTGTTGGGATAAAATCAAAGAGGCATTTTCAAAAAGTGAGGAAACAAGATGAAAAAACAAATTAAAATAGTATCAAGATTCGATAGTGATGAAGTATTAGTATGCGGTAAATATGAAAGCGTTAAAGATTGTGTAGAGAAAAACGGAGCCAACCTTCGTGGAGCCAACCTTCGTGGAGCCAACCTTTACGGAGCCAACCTTCGTGGAGCCAACCTTTACGGAGCCAACCTTCGTGGAGCCAACCTTTACGGAGCCAACCTTCGTGGAGCCAACCTTTACGGAGCCAACCTTCGTGG
>Ga0180438_10002137_pt1 | contig 33218 bp, 41 predicted proteins | sample SS_ome_12_FD_132455 | JGI IMG/M metagenome (GOLD analysis project Ga0180438, IMG submission 132455) | Hypersaline lake sediment archaeal communities from the Salton Sea, California, USA - SS_3_D_2 metaG | ecosystem: Environmental > Aquatic > Non-marine Saline and Alkaline > Hypersaline >... | reverse complement strand
GGTCCGCCTGATACGTCGGCATATCGTCCAACTCAGCCGGCAGCACGCCGCGGCGGATCATCTCTTCGTAGTGAATGATGGCCATGGCGTTGAAGATCACGGCCGCCAGGTGATCTTCCGACCGGTCGCCCTGGTGATACTGCATCACGTGCCGGCGGAGAGAGGCGAAACACCGGCTGGCCGGGATACCCTGTTCCCAGTTGCGTTCGGAATACTTCACCGCTCCCGCGCGAAGCCATTCCCCTACCCGCTCTTCAGCAAACGGCGAGAAGAGGTCCGGCCGCGGCTTTTCCTCGGCCGCATCGCGGACGGCGCCGGTTGCGAACGATTGACGTTTCCCACTGTCGTGCATATTGGTCTTCCTTTCTCATTGGAATCCACCGCGAAAGAGCGAGAAGAAGCTACCTTCTTTTTTGTGTTCCTTCGCGGTAAATTATCTTCTTCATACCCTCACCCAAATCACTTCTTCCCAGTCGATCCGCCTCGGGTCATCGGCCGACAGCTTGGCTTCGTGCAACCGGCGAAAGAACGATTTCCGTTCGGTGGTCGTGACGATCGGCTCCCCGCCGAACAGGCTCGGATGTTCTTCGCGCTTGACCAGCCAACAGCGGGTTCGGTTGAAGACGTCGAAGCCGATGGAATCCAGAAGTTGGCACGTCAAGTCGCAAAGGGGCACGCGCCGCTTGTTCTTGACGTAATCCTTCACAACGATCGCGGCCACTCCGTACGGCTTTACCGCCAAGTGCAGTTGCCAATACACCGTCTCCATCGCTGTCCAGTAGGTTTCGCCGGAAGTGTTTCCGACTTGGCCGGTAGTCGTGCCGTAACTCTGCTTAAGATTCCTCATGCGACGATGGTAACCGTCGGGATTTTGTGTATCTGGCCCGCCGGCGTTAAGCGAAGACTCGTACGGTGGGCTCGTTACCGCGGCATCCAACTTGCCTTCCTTCATCGCCCCGATCTGGCCTTCACCCACGCCGTACCCGCCGTGACGTTGCGACTGGCCGAGCGATCCGCCGGCCGTTTTCCGCTTATTGCGACTTTGCTTGGCCGTTTCGGTTTCCTTGTGTTTTCCCTTCACCGATTCGGCATACGGCGGACTGCACACGACCGCATCGCATCCGCTGACAAGCCGCGAGAACTCGCGAGAATCGCCTTGCAGGATCATCGGCAGCGGATCGCCGGCCGCCTTCCACATCGGACGATGCTTCGCGAAGTTGCGGCGGGCCAACTCGACGAAGTGGTTTTCCAACTCGACGCCAACCCAGCGCAGGCCACGCGATGCCGCGACGATCCCGCCGGTCCCGACCCCGCCGAACGGATCGCCGATCGTGTTGCCCGGCTTCCAGTATCCCTGTTGGAGGCCGCAATCGATGATCCGCTCGATCTGCCCGCGGGCGAACTTCGCCGGGTGTGCGAACGCTTCGGGCGTAATCACACCCTTCCAACTGTCTTCGTAACAGTTGTGCCAATCGGTTGTTTCTGTCGTGCAGATCATCACGCCACCCCCACATCCTCGACCTCGAACAGCGCCGTCGCCGAAAGCCGCTTCCGGCCGTAGACCTTGCCGTGATAGTTGTAGCGGCCCTTCACGACGGCTACCTGTTCAACATGAAAGTAGTCGCGGTGCGTCCAGACGACCGACCAGCCGTGCTGCCAGTCCGGGGCGGTTACGTAGTCCGGATTAAGATCGCACAGACACCCGTTCTCCCAGGCCGCGTAGGTATCGGAAATATCGCGATGGTAAAACGCGCCCAGCCGATGCGTGTGGCCGTGGATCACGCAACAGCCGTACTTCTCGAAGTGGCCACGCGCGGAATACCCCGACCACTTGCGGGCCAATTGGCCGTGCGTGAACAGCAGCGACCCCACGCGATACGGCTTGTCGTGCTGCCGATAACGAATCTTCAGCGCCGCGAAGTCCAACAGCTTTTCCAGCCGCAACGCCCGCAACAGCGCCAAGGCCTTCGCCTCGGTCCGCAGGTAGTTCCGCAGCCGAAACTCGTGATTGCCTTCCGAGAAGATCAGCCGGGAACCCGGCGCCGCCTCACGCACCTGGCGAAGGAAATCCCGCGTGGCGTCGAGGTCCTGTTGCAAGTCCTCTTTCCGCGCCGGGTCCTTGGCAAACCGGCTGATCGAGTAGAAATCGGCAATGTCGCCCAGCAGGTGGATCGTCCCCGGTCGATGCTCGCGGATGAACGCCAGAAGCATTTTGCAGACGTGCTTGTCCTGAAACGGAACGTGCGTGTCGGAAAACACCACGCCCATACGACGGTCGACCGTTTTTCTGTTCTTGGCCATCAGAACGGTATCTCCTCTTCGGCAAGACCCATCGCAACCGCGATCGGGACCGGCTCCGGCTTCTCGCCCAGTTCGTAATTGATGATCGTGTCGAACCGCTCGCCGGCCACGCTGCGGACGGTAATCGCTTTCGTCTGGCAGAGGCCGCCGGCCGAAGCGATATCCACCGCCCGCTCGGCCGTCGGCGGAATCGGATCGTCCGACCGCTCCGACCACCACTTGACGAATTTTCGCCGGGCGAAGCCGTCGTGTTCGGGACAGACCCACTCGCACCGATAGTCGTGAAAGCCGACGTCGTAGTCGACGCGCATCGTTTTGGGCGAGTCTTCGTCGGCGCCGCGTTTCGTGTGGACCGAATAGAAGATGTCGCGGACGGTGTATTCGGTGTCGGTGACCTGGCCGGTGATAATCCCCGCCTCGCTGGCCTTTGCATCGTGTTTCGGTTCGTCCGAATTGGGAAACTCGTAGCCGCAGTCGGGGCAAACGCTGTATCCACAAGCAATCACCGACCGGCATTCGGGGCATTCCTTGGCCGGCCCTTCGCCCGCGCTGCCGCCGCCTCCACTCTTCGGTGTGCGAATCTGGATCGCGTCCACCGGGCCGTGTCGCAAGATGTTCCCGGCGAAGTCCAAGACGAGGCAGTTTTCCTTGCCCGGGAACAACCGAAAGCCGCGGCCGACCATCTGGTAGTAAAGCCCCGGCGAGTTGGTCGGTCGCAGAAGCACCACGCAATCGATATTCGGCGCGTCGAACCCGGTCGTCAGCACGTCGACGTTGACCAGATATTTCAGCGGCGGGCGAGAATCGTTGAACAGATTCGCCGGGACCTTTTCGCCCTTGAATCTGGCCAACGTCTCGGCACGTTCACCCGGGGGCGTATCGCCGCAGACGAACCCGCACTCAACGCCGTGCTTGTCTTGCAGCACCGATTGAATATGCCGGGCATGCGCGATACTGGAGGCGAAGATCAGGCAAGAGTTGCGATCGGCCGTCCGCTCGACGATCTCCCGGCAGGCCGCCTCGACCAGTTCGTCGGTGTCCATCAACTCTTCGACTTCGCTGCCGATGAACTCGCCGGCCCGAACGTGCAGGCCCGACGTGTCGACCTTCCGCACGCCGGCCTTCGTCACCAGCGGACAGATATACCCGTCGCGGATCAGTTCCTTCACGCCCACTTCGTAGCAGACCGCGTTCAACAGGTTGTCAGGACCGCAGAGCATTCCCGATTTCATGCGGTACGGCGTGGCTGTCAGGCCGATCAATCTTGCGCCGGGATTAACGATCTTCGCATCCGCCAGGAACTGCCGATACATCCCGTCGCCTTCCGCCGGAATAAGGTGGCAGTTGTGAACTAGAACGCCTTCGGCGAAGTAGTTTTCATTTCCTTCAACTTGGAGATTGTAGACTCGATCTTCGCAATGACTGCATTCATGTTGCGGAGAATGTCGTTGTTCGAGAACCTCAACGTGGTCCACCCTAACTGGGACAAGATGCGGTTGCGCCTCGCGTCTCGGGCCTGGGCCTCCAGTGTCTTGTGGCTGCCGCCGTCGATCTCGACGCACAGTTTTAGTCCGGCATGGGCCAGATCGGCCGAGTACCACGTGGCGTTTCCGTCGCGTTTGGGAAGGCCCGTCTTGATTACCATTTCGGGAGTCCACGCCGGGCCGAGCATCGCGAACAACTGTTTTTGCGGACGCGTCAGGCCCCTTCCCTTCCCGCCTTGAATTACCGGTTTGTGCCCCCTGTCCTTCATCGTTGCCGACACCTTCCCGCGGACGGATGGATCGCTCATCGGATTTAACCGTTTCATCCGAGTCGAAGACAGGGCTCCCCGGAAACGATGTGAGCATGCCTTGCTGCAAAACATTCGCTCTACTCTGGCGAACACTTTGAGCTGGTTGTTCGTTGGCTCGGGAATGTCGGCTCCGCATTCGTGGCACGTAAACCACTGCATTTTCCACAAGCGTATTCGCGGGGACATATGCGTCTCCGTTATAGAAGGGGTGATTCGGGGTCGACGTTAGTTGCCTGCCGTCTTCGAGGGTGATTCTTACCATGCGAGCGGGTTTGGGTCGCGATGAGACGGCAAGTACCGGCCGCGTTTCGATTTCTTGTGTTTTGTGATTGAACGACCGGACCATATCGCCTGCTTGAATCATCTCGATGGGCCGCCCGTCAACGGTTGTTCCCGCCGGAAAACATTCGTCAATTACGACCAGGTCGAAGGCGCCCAGATCGCAGGCCCGCTTGTAGACCGACTGGATGCCGCCGACGATCACCGGCTGCTCGGTGTCCCGCCGCTTCAGCCCGGCCGAATAAATCCCCACCGAAACTTCCGGACAGATCGCCCGCAGCTTGTCGGCCGCCTGTTCCAAGAGTTCCTTGACGTGAGCCAGAACGGCAACCCGACCGCCCCAGCGCGTAACCGCGTCCCGGCAGATCGTGGCCAGCACGGGCGTCTTGCCGCCGGCGGTCGGAATGACCACGCACGGGTTATCGTCGTGCTCGCGCAGGTAACGATACACCGCCTCGACGGCTTCGCTCTGGTAGGGTCGCAACTTCACGTTAGTTCCCCTTGGCGCTCGCTTCATCGAGACACAGGGCCCGCCGGGGATGCGGCCGCCCGTGTTGCATCTCTTGCCGCAGACGATGGGTCAGTTCGTCGAGCGGATTGCGAACCGGCGCGGTGGCGTGCGACTGTTCGCCGTCATCGATGTCGATGACGAACACGCCGGAAATAATCACTCTCATGTTCGGTTCCCTTCAAAACTTTCGATCTTGACGACCACCTGACCGCCCTTGACCGGCTCGTGTTTCTCGGCCGTCAGCTTCATGATCTGGTTGTCGTCGTGATACGCCCCGCCCTTTTCCAGCGCGTCGAACAGGGCCTTTAGAATGTTGTCCAAGTCATGCTTCCGCCGGTCGGGCGGAAATGCCTGGACGTCGACGGCCAGCGGGCCGGGAATCGGCTCCGCCCCGACCGCCGAGAGGATCGAGCAGACCTTCTCGCGGTACGCCCGACCCTTTCGGCTGATCTTCGTAACCGACCCGACGTGACGCCAGTAGTGGTTGACACTGGGCGGATACGGCAGTCGGAAACTAGCGATCACGTTACGACCGCTGCCAGGGCGGCGTACTCTCGGAGGCCTGCGGCGCCGCCTCGGCAGCCGCCGTCGCTTCCTTCCGCTTGTAACCCTTGATTTCGTTGCCGATCTCGCCGGTGTCCTCGCGCTTCTTGCACGCCACCTTGACCATAAGCGGCAAGTTGTGCAGTTCGACCGAGTCGCGCGGCTTCATCACGCCCACCGCGTGGCAGATCGCCGACAACTTGCGCTGTGCGATCTCCACCGTCACCGCGTTGGTGTGCTGAAGGCACAACTGATCCCAGAGCTTGCGGCCCTTGAACTCGCCTTCGATGATTTGGAAGGTGAGTTTCATGTAGTTGCCATTTCCCGACTTGACCGGCTTCATCTCGCTTTCGACGATTGCCGCCGGATACTCCCCGGTCGGAATTGGATTGAAGACCTCAGCCGGGTCTACTTCGTTGGCATCGAAGCCATTCATATCGACCATAACACGGTTCTCCTTTTGGCTCTAAAAGGGTTGGGGTTGCTGTTTTTTGAGACCTACTCGGCCTCTTCTTCTTTTGTGGACGTTCCGCCGCCGATAATCCCCGCATGAAGCGTCGGCCAGTCAAGTGGCAGTTCGGCAGGCAGTCCGTAGCGATTCGCCGCCACGCTGGATGGCCGGTTGACACATCGCAGAACGCGGTCGCCGCCGTTCTGGCCTAGCCCGTCCGCTATCGTGCGCTTGCGTCCGAACCCGGCGTCCTCGGTCTTGGTGATGATCTTCTGGGTCGCGAACAGCACGGCATCGCACCATTCGCAGAGCATGGCCGAAGCGTGCTTATTCAGACGCGGCGAATAGCGATCGTAGGCCGAAACGTCCGGGTCCTCGAATTTCTCCACCTTTGCATGGGCCGTGAGGATAACGGTCATGCCCCGCTCGTGGCGAAGGTAGGACAGGGCGTCTTTGATTTCCATCCATTCCTTCAGGGCGTGGGTGTAGCCTTTGCCAAAGCCATCGTCGACCTTTTCGATCTTACCCGAGTCCATGCCGAATCGTTCGCAGACGTGGTCCCAGATCAACCGCTCCAGCCAGTCTACCGAGTCGATTACCACCGTCTGAAAATCGTGCTGCTTGGTCGCTAGGTCCCGCAGCGCTTCGATCACTTCGGAATACTTCGTTGCCAGCGGAAATTGATCGCAGTCGATCTCACCCAAGCCGTCTTCGGTCGAGATGAAAATCGGCTTCGGCGCCGCGGCGGCGAGCAACGACTTGCCGATACCCTTGATACCGTATACCAGCAGCCGCGGCGGGCCGCCCTGCTTGCCGCTCTTGATTCGTTCCAACATGCGCATACTCTCCGTGTGTCTTGAAGTTCGTGGGGAAGGAAACTAGACGTAATCGAACACCCGAACCTCTTCGTAGTCGGTCGGCCAGGTGTACGTGTTCCGGCAGTAGGTCAGCCGCGCGATGGCGGCTTCGTTCTCGCGCTGGGCGTGGTTGAGAATCTCGGGGTCGACTTTCCAGACGCCGACTCGATACGGCTCTTTTTTCTCGGCGGCCACCAGCCACACCGGCACGACCTGGCCGACCACCAGGGCGTAAACCGCTCGGTAAAATGCCAACTGGTGCGCGTAGCCGTACCGCTTGGCGTCGGCGCCGAACCAGGTCAGATCGTCGCACGTCTTCAGGTCGACGATCCCGCGCGAGGCGAGCCAGTCGATGCGAATCTGGCACGGTACGCCGCGGTATTCCGCCCGGCAGACCTGCTCGGGCTTGCCTTCGGAAAAGAGCTTCTTGGCTTCGGCATGTTCATCGACGGCCGCGGCCATGTTCCAGATAAGCCGGTGTTGATCCTCGGTCAGCACCGGCTTGCCCTGGGCCTCGGCCCACTCGGCGAATTTCTTGGTCAAGCTGCCGTACGGCTTTCCCGTGCTGGGATTGACCGGCCCGCCGACGGCATACTTCGCGTTGAACGTCTCGACGCCTTCGAGGATCAGCGTGTGCCCCGCTTCGCCGATAAAAAAGGCTTCCGACTCTTTACGCGGAATCAGCCCGAGTTGTTTGCGATGGTAGAGTTTCGGGCAGCGGCGAAAATCCTTCAGTTGGCTCGACGACAGATATGTTTCGGTCTGCCCGTGATACTCATCGGCCGGTTCGCTGCACGGATAGCGGCTCTCCGGCTCCATCCCCGCTTCGGCGAACACGGTCCGTAACTCCGGCATTCGTGCCTCTTCATCGGCCGTTAGCGCCTGGCCGTCCATCAGCTTCGCCGCGATCATCCGCAGTTCCGGGTTGAGACGATCGAGGACGGTTTGAAAGTCCATCCGCAGGTCCGCTTGTTCGGTTGACCCGTCTTCAGCTTGGGTGGTCTGGTGCCACGAGTGTAATAGAGGATCACCGAGAATCTCTTGGCTGCCTTGTGGGCCCGCGATCCCAGTGTCTCCCATGTACAGTCCGGCAAAATTCGGTTCCCCGGCGGCCGGCTCTACCAAGGCGTCCAGCACATCCAGGTTGGACGCATCGGATTCGAGCATATCAGTTTCACGCATATCGATACCCTTCGTTTTGGTGAAAACGTGAATGGCTTGTCTTCGTCCTCATCAAGAGAGGTGTAAACGGCGTTTACGAGTTCGCGTATACGCCGTATACATACTCTTATTTCCATACAACTAACCGGTCACGCGTGCCTGGCCGGTAAGAAACGTATCTTCCGGAGCGTATGCTTTCCCTGAGATGGAGAGCCATGTCCGCAATGGGCGTCTTTTCGATCAATCTCAAGGACTTATCTAGCGTGCGTTTCAGTAGTATGCGGGCACCGTCCGGGGATCGGCGTTCATGAAAACGATACGTATGTGTTCTTAGATACTGCTGTACGGCAGGATCATCACTGTTCTTCAGTTGGCGAATGCCATCTTCGTCGAGAACGACGTCCTCACCAAATGGCACAATCGGGGCGCCCCTCGCGGCGTTTAACAGGGCAGTGACCGAAATGTCACGGTTGGGATAACGCACTAGCAGCGATAAATAAAACAGCCCTCGATATGGGTCCACGATGGTCGCACGCCCGTCCCAGTTTAGTTGCCACGAATCGCCGATCCGTGAAATGCTGGCCGAGATGGTTTGCATGATGTTCCCTTCGACTGCGGTTCCCTACTGCCACGCGACTTGCCCACCATCTAACTGCGGACGATAGGAAAACTCGCACCCGGATAGAATGGTGGCCTTTAGATGGTCGGCCATTTTGGGCAGACGTGAGCGGGAGATTTCCCTGACGGCCTTATCGATTGTCCGCTTGACGGGTACGCGGATACGATTCCGCAACGCAACATCCTGGCTTTCGGTCAGGAGTGGCGACCCGCTGGCGGCCAAAAACAAAACATCAGCCGGAAACGATTGGTTCGGCCGGTGAACCAGTAGCGAGAGATAAAACAGCCCACGGTATGGGCCTACGATATCTGTTTGTCCGTCCCAGTTCAGTTGCCATGAATCGCCGATCCGCGAAATGCTGGCCAAGATGGGGTGGGTGAGTGTGGTTTGCATGGTGTGTCCTTTCGGGGTTTGCTCGTAAGATTATGAAAGGCAACTCGATCCAAGTTTGGACAAACCGCCGCCACGAACCGCGCGACTACGATTCGCGGCGGTGGTCCCTCTTGCGATCCACCGTCACGAACCCGGGCCGATCCTCGAATTTCTCAAACCGCTCCATACCCCGCCGATCGTCCTCGGCCTCTCGCTTGCTGTCGTACGGGCCGCAGTCGGGCGCGTTGGGTACGTCGACGATCCACCAGCCGTCTTCGCGTTTCACGGATCGCATCAGTTGGCCTTCCGTAGTTTCATCGCCCGGAACACGATCGTCAGCGGAACGGTCGGAGAATTCGGGCTCCGCTTCGTCGTAGCGAGCAGCCCCATCGATTCCAGTTCGTCCCAGGTGGTCTGCTCGCGCTCAACCAGGCGATAGGCCGCCCGGTAGCAGCGGAAGCAAACGCCGCGCGTGTGTACCTTTCCGGTACATCCCTTGATCCGGCACTCTTGTTTGGTTTTCGGCATTGGTAAGTTCCTTTTGGTTGAGGTTGGTTGTCCGCGGGCGTGTCGCTCGCGTTGCGTTTAACCATACCAGCGATTTCGGAGAATTCGGGCCATTTAGAAAAGTGCACACGAAATAGCTCTCCAAGTCGCACGCCGGTCGCACGCGAATTTTTGCCAATACCGTCTTTGGCGGGGGTGCCAAGAAATGAGAAACGCCACGGCTTCATGCCGTAGCGTTTCCTTGCGGTGGCGAATGGCGCGCACCCAATGCGCCACCTGGAGCGCATCTTTATGCAGTGTCAAACGTTAACTGCTTACAAGAAAAACCTTTCGCACGCGAACTCGGGCCCCAAGTCGCACGCGAATCCACCCAATCCATTTGACTCGAAATCAGGTGCCGGCTTGCCGGTTGAGGGTTCGAGTCCCTTGCCCTCCGCTTTCTTATGCTCTTTGACAATCTATACTTAGAGCCCTTCGCTTATTCAGTGCCATCAGACGGCTTTTCCGGCGCGCCACCTGTGGCGCCACCTGAGTCGTCTTTGTGCCAGGCTCGGGCGGCGAGTTGCATGGCCTTGACGGGTGGATAATGCTTCTGCGTTACCTTCATATCCGAGTGGCCCAGAAACAGTTGGACTTCGTCGGTCGTGTAGCCGTATCGTTCGTGCAGCACGGCAGAACATCCCTTCCGCATATCATGGGCACTGGCACACTTGCCGCTTTCCGGATCGGTCACCAGGCCGAGCTTGCGGCCACAGTCCGAAATGATGTGGCCTAGCGTTGATTTGGCCATCTGGCCGGAACGACCGGCAACAGGAAAGACCGGCCCCCGCCTTATCGCCGACTCGCAAGCCAACTCCCAGAATTCGGGTAGAACGTAGCGATTTTCGTCGCGACGGGACTTTTCCCCGCTGAAACTGATCCAGATGACCGGAATGTCCCTGGAGCCGTCCAGCCACAAGTGGGAACCACGGTCCCAGGATAAACGACGGAGTTGGTCCAGCCGTAGGCCAGACCAGAAGAGCCCCCGCATGAATCTTTGGATGTGGATGTAGTCGCCAGGGCGCAATTCCCGAGTAGCCTCGCACATGGCGTCCAGATCAGCGAGCGAAATCGCGCCCCCTCGGCTTCGAGTGCTTCCCACGGCAATCGCCGGCACCCGGCCGATTAGCTCCAGGCGGTACGCCCAATTGAGCGCCGCACGAACATAGGACGAATAGCGGGCAACGCTCGTGTCGGACAAAGAACGGGCCTTTCGTAGCCGGTTCTGCCACCGTAGGATTCGCTTGGCATCGCACAGGTCGGCCAGCAGGCGGGGCCGCGGACGAAAGTATTCCTTGATCCACCGGCGGGTCGTGCTCCACATCTCGATGTGATCCGACGATAGGTTTGCCATGTGCTGGGAACCGTAGAGTTCGCAGAACTCATCCCAGGTCAATTCGGCTCGGCCTTCGTCGACGGCGCGGACCAAAGCTTCGGCTTGATCTTCCGCATCGGCTTTGCGCGTAAGACGCGTACGCTTCCAGCGACGGCCCGTGTCGGGATCGTCATAACGAATGACGTAGCCCCGCGCCGCCTTCGGCCGATAGACCGATATGCGAAATTCGTAGAACAGGTTAGCCTTCGTCTTCCTCCTTACTCTTGTCATGGTTTCCCTCCGCTTTGATGAGTTCCGACCACGTGGATCGCACGAGCGGTTGCGCATGCTTTTGAACCCACGTCTTCAGGTCCTCGCGAACGATAATGTGCTTGTTGCCGAACTTCGCTACCGGCGGGCCCAATACGACCTCATCAGTCTGCGGGTCACGAATCGGCGCCTTCGTCTTGGAGTTGCACGGATATAGGATGTGATCCTGAACCCAGGACTTCGACTGATTGAAAATAACCGGCAGCCATTCGACCAACAGGAAGTCGCACGGAATATTGAGGCCTACTTGCACCCTTTGGGGGGTGTCTTCAAACGGGTGTTTTCTGCGGGACATCGGTAATTCTCCGTCAAAACCGGTTGACAGACGCCACCGACACCGCTATCATTACGTACACTTGACGCGGGGCCGTCTGGCGGTCCTTTGCGTAACTGCTGTCCGGCAAGGGGTCACCAACCGCAACGCCGTTCAGCAACGAAAGTTAGCGGGGGTCGTTCAGGCGGCCCCCGTTTAGCTTAGGCACACATTCTCATACGCCCTCCCTTCTGCCCGATCTGGGCAAGCGGCGTTTCCTGGTACATGTAGAAGCTCTCATTGTAGAACCTATTCGTGATCCGAACGGATGGGGTGACGTACCCTCCCGTAGATATGTGTCGCCAGAAGGCGGCGGTGCGGTCAGGAAGACCGATTGAAGCCAGTGAAGCAGAGCTTCCTTGCATGGGTCCTGTCCATGTCTTGGATGCTTTGTGGAGGAACCCGGCCGGTGTTAGCGCACTGGTCGGGTTTTGTATGCGCTTGAGTGTACTCGGAATCGCCAGATTGGCAAGCCCGATCTCTCGGAAGAGGCCCCGTTTCATCGTGTTAATTTGGGTAAGTGCCCTGATCCACGGTGCGGCTCCGCCACAGCAAGGCACCGGCGGCACCCAGGCCGATTCGGTTGTAACGATGGCATAAAGTATACAGATGTATAGCATCCTGTCAACCCACGAAATTGCCACTTTGTGCTTTTTTGGCAAAAATTCGCGGGAGGGCCTTCGAGATGCTTGCCGCCTCTGTACCTGCAAGCTATGCTGACAGATTGAGGGGCAACCTTCTCGAAGGCTTGCCTCCCACCCGGACCCGCGTTCCTGCCAAGGGTTTGCGCGGGTCCACCTTTTTTCTTGCTCGGGCGATAGTATCTCCCTGTTTTTCTACGTCCTAGTAAGAGGCCCCGAAAATGAGGCCCCGGCGGGGCGGGTTAGAGACCCACGAAAGCTGCCGCCAAGAGGATGCTTCTTCTACTCTGCCCGTCGCGTCGAAACCTGGCGGCAAATTTCAGCGGGCCCCATGCCTACTGGTTTGCCGTCTGGACGTCCCCTTTTCCTGTTACCGTTATCGTGCCAAATCGCTAAGCGTTTGTCAAGTAGTTTTGTCTACCCTTTCATCGCAATCGCGACAATTCGTGAAAGTTTTTTCGTCGCGTTTTTCGGCACCGCCTGAAGGATAACCTGCCCTGGCAGCGAGCGTCTTGTCCGATTGTTTAGCGGCTACTAAGATTTCGGCAAAAAAGGATTGATAAGTGGCCCTCGAACTGGAATCACTGTTGAAGACTTCTCAGGCCGCCGGTCCGAAAGGCGCCGGCAGCCGGTCGGCATCCGGATCGGTGGCCAGGATAAGGTCGGCGCCGATCTGCCGTCAGCGCTTCGGTGGACCAGTAGATCTTCACCGCGTTGTTCGCCGGCGGATTGTGGCTGGCCGTAATAATGATACCGCAGTCGCAGTTCTTATAGTGTACGGCGAAGGGCAGCGCGGGCGTGCTGCGATAGCCGTCGAGAAAATAAACGGCAAACCCGGCCGCGGCCATGATCCGGTTGCACAGTTCGGCGAAGTGTCGGGGTTGATGGCGAGTGTCGTAGGCCACCGCGTAGAAAAAGCGACCGGCCCGGATTGACCAACTTGACGAAATCGGCCAGGCCCTGGGCACTTTCACCGATGGTGCGGTCGTTGATGGCGTTGGCACCGACCGGATACATCCGGCCGCGGCGCCCGCCGGTGCCGAAAGGCATGATCGCCCGATCCGCCGGCCGGACGACGGGCTCAATCTCGATATGGCCCACATGCGAATCGCGGGCGTCGGTATCTGACGGCCGGCCCGGGCTTATTTTTCTCAAGACGGTCTGTGGAAAATGAAAACCGCGGGCTCGTCTCTGTCTGCTTCCAAAAGAATTCTACAGAGAGATCGGCCAAATGCTTGCGGTTATTTTGGCCGCAAACTATGCTAAAGATGGCCAGGCTGGCCTGCGTAGCTGCTCGGCCGGTCTGTTCTCCTGGAACCCGCAACCCCCTGAGAAAGAGTTCGCGGGTTCCTTTTTTTCGCTGGCGCTTTTCTTCGCGGTGTTTGCAATTACGTATGTAGGGCTGTGCGCTGTCGGTATGCGCCGATGGCACTACATGCACGGCCTTAGCGCCGGCACGTAGCAGGGGCAGGCGGTGTCGGCGCGTCTTTTCCGCGGGGCGTCCTGGGCCTATTTCTCTCAAGACGCCCTGGGAAAAATAAAGGGGACGCGTGAACTACCGTCAACCCTTGCGTGGGGGCAACCGATTTCCGATAATCTCGGGTATGCAGCGGTATGCAGCGAAGTTCTACTTGCTCTGAAGTTCTTGGCGTTTGTTGGCAATCGCAAGTCTATTGAAGTTTCGCGGTCCCTAACAAGAAGCGGCAAAGATATGAACCGCCTAATTATCTTTGGGATCGGCGTAGTTTTCGTTTCACGCATCTGATAAGTGATGTGTTCGCAACTGAAGTCAAGAAGGTTGAAGGTCCGAAATGGATAGTGATGAAAAGACATTTCGTGTGATCGATTCGCTACAACAAGGGATCAAGGCCGTCGCCGACTTTGGCGTGCGCGGCGTCTTAGTGTATCTTGCGATAACAGCTTATTCTTTCACCTTCGCCTTTGAAAACTCCGGCCGCTTCAGAAGCGTAGTCTGTATCGGGAACATCATCGTCGGCATCTTTGCCACTGCGGGCTTCTTGTTTGTTGGAAAAACGCTGAACAAGAAACGAAAGCAACTTATTAATCTCTACGCTGACGTCGACGTCGACATCGGCTCTGACGTTTCCAAGACAAGCAGTCTGTCATGGACAACACTCTTTTGCGCGCTGCTTTCTGTCGTCGTGATCGTGCTATGGACCCTGGCGATATGGATACCTGGGCCCGATGGAGTGGAATAATTTATCGCGCCTTTGAGAAGTTCGATTCGTCTCGAAGCACTTACTCCATATAACGTTTAACAAATGGTTGGCGACAAGAACAGCGGCTATTGCTTGTAACGTCAGTTTGGGGAGCAACAGGAATCGAACTCATAGAGGCATGAAAAATGAGTCAGACTGCTTGTTCTCATTGCGGTGCCGGGGTGCTGTATGACGAACGATTGGCCGGCCAAGAGGTGGCCTGTCCGAATTGCGGCCGAACCTTCCCGATGATCCTGCTTCCCCAAGCGTCCGAAGTGGTTCCGGCAATCGAAACCGCTCCGAGCCAGCCGGCGTATTCGTCGCCCCTTTCCGACCGGCACGGCCGGCGCGCCCAATCCGTTCCCGGGGCGTACTGGTGCCTGCTGATTACCGTCGCGCTGATTTGCCTGGTGGCCGGGTATTTTGTTGGCCGCGAGCACCTGAAGCATCAAATTGCCAGCACGATGGTGGAAGTGGCAGAAGGGATTGCGAAAAGCTTCGAGGCGGAGTTCGATAGCATCCCGGAAACCGAATCGGCTAGCGAACCGGAAGATGATCCGTGGCGAAAACACATCCTTCGCGCGAAATACATTGGAGACGAGAAAGGCAGTATCAGCACAAGATTGAAATTCCGACTAACGAATATTTCCGGCAAGGACGTCGATGCGGCGAAGGGCAGTATTTACGTTCACGACCAATTCGGGGATCTTGTCGGAGGGGGCGGCCTAGGCATAACGCTGGAAGAGCCGTTGGCCAAAGGCAGCGCGGTCGTGAAAGAAGTGGTGTGGGGAACTGCCCACCACACCGCAATTCTCCGTGGCGGAAAATGCCGGATCGAATTCATAGCCACGGACGTCATATATTCCGATGGCAGCCGAGAGAAGTTTTGAGGGCAACGCCCGATGGTCAGACCAGCACGAACATCGGCGGCGATTGCGATCGGTTTCGCGACCGTTGCACTCTTTGCGGCCAACTTGCCGGCCGCTTCGCCGGCGTTCTCGGCGAAAGTCGAGCGTGTCGTCGACGGCGATGGGGTGATGGTGTCTATCGGCTCGCGTCGCTACGAAGTGCGGCTGAGCGGTATCGACGCGCCGGAGGCCGGCCAACCGCACGGTGAGAAGGCGACCGCCGCGCTAAGGACGATGGTGCTGGGCAAGACGGTCCGGATCGTGCCCCAGGGAAAGGACCGATACGGCCGCGGGTTGGGCGTGATCTGGATCGATGGCAAGTGCGTCAACGTCGAGATGGTCCGCCGGGGGCACGCCTGGTGGTTTCGGCGATACAGTCCCAACTCGAAGACACTGGCCGAAGCCGAGAAGGACGCCCGCGCGAACGGGCGGGGCCTGTGGGCCGCCGAGTCGCCGGTTTCGCCACGGCAGTGGCGGGCGGCCCACAGAAAAAAGACACCGGTAGTTGCGGGTGGCTACTGGTTGAATACGTCCAGCAACGTACGTCACAACTCCGGCTGCCGGTACTATCAGAAGACGAAAAAGGGCCGATCGTGCGGACCGGACGAAGGGCGGGCGTGTGGGATGTGTGGCGGGTGAGGTATCCAGCGGGGGTATTTGGCGATTTGAAGGGTACCGAAGACATTTGAGCACCCTGCCAACTTGGCAGGCTTAGACTCGCTAGATGCTTTCCTGGATTACCCTGCCCCCCAACATTTCCTTCCCAGGTCGTGTTTTGGCAGCCTCTGACTCGGCACGCGAATTGCTCAAGTTTCCAAAGTTGCAGACGTAAACGCAAAAAGAGGGTTTGTTATGAGGGCCATAGGTGTACGTGTCGAGAAAGATAAGGTCCACTGGTCCGTGGTAGAAGGAACGCCCGAACAGCCTGTTCTTGTGGCGGATGACAAGTTCAGTGCTCCAAAGACATATGATGTTTCTGCTCAACTCGCGTGGTACCGCAAGAGAGTTAGAACCCTAATCGAAGAGTACGCCGTTGATCATGTCGCGGTCCGTTACGCCGAGACTTTCCTGAGACACAAGCTGAAACCGAACGTCCTCGCGAGTATGTATGCTCGCGCCCGCATTGAAGGGGTTGTTGTCGAAGCGGCCGCTTCTCTGAATGTTCCGGTACTCACGGGGACACTTGGGACAATTTCGGCTGGACTGGGCTCTCGTCGCGCGAAGAGCTATCTTGAATCTGGCGAGATTCGTGGCATCGATCTCAATGGTAAGCCCACTAACCGGCGCGAAGCCATTCTGACAGCAGCCGCAGCCCTGGCTGGAGAAGAGGAGACGAAAGATGGACGTCAGGGGTGAAATCACCTACACGCGAATCAGAGAGATTGGCATGGGGCAAGGGCGAAATTCGCACGTGTTTCTCGCTCACGATCCGCAACTTGGTGGCCAGATTGCGGTCAAGGAGATCCCCAAGGACAACTTTCCAGATGTGGATGCGTTCTTCCACGAAGCCAAAACCATGTATCGGGTGGCTCATGAAAATGTCGTGCCAATCAAGTGCGCGTTCCAGACGCCGGATAAAATCTGCCTTGCGATGGAGTACTTCGAGAAGGGTTCACTACGTGACCTTACGGCAGCGAATCCCATCCAGCCGAAAGAGGTAATCCGTATTGGTCAAGACATGCTGTCTGGACTTTCGAGTATTCACATAAATCGCTTCATCCATTTTGACGTGAAGCCGTCCAACATATTGTTCTCTGTGAACGGGCATGCGATGGTCGCAGACTTTGGCCAAACTCGGGCGATTGGACCGACGGGGGTGACTCAACGCCCACCGATGTACGTCGATTCAATCCCACCAGAGTGCTTTGATGGCGCAGGTATCGTCCAGTCGGATGTCTACCAGGCGGGCTTGACGCTCTATCGTGCCGTCAACGGTGATAAATGTTTCGATGCTCAGCGTCCAAACTCTCCAACGGAACGAGAAGAGCGCACAATCGCGGGCACTTTTCCACAGCGAAACCGTTTTCTGCCTCACGTACCGAGGCGATTGCGAACCGTCATTCGTAAGGCGATGGCAGTAAATCCAAGTGACCGCTACCAAAGCGCGGTAGAATTCGCCGAGGAGCTTGGAAGGGTAGAATTCACCAGAGACTGGGAAGTCCGCACCTTCTCAGATGGTGAAGTCTCTTGGCGGTCAGAACACCTCAGCGTGGCCACCCTGGTTGTAGACCTGAAGCACGCCGGCGGACGACGCTGGAATGTCGAGATTTTTTCGGATAACAGTGGGAGACGCAGGTATCGCACTGCCGATTGGCGTGCAAATGTAACGCTCACGGAAGCGAATCGTTACCTTAAGAGCCTTTTTGCTGAATTGGGATAGCAACTAAATAGTGGCCATCCTGCCGGTTTTCAACTAGGCCGACTTGCCTCCTCACAGCTTCAAGACGATCCGAAAGGCATCCGCAGCAAAACGGATTCTCTCGATATGACGCCGGGGACACCACATCAGTCAGATCGGTTTCACAGTGAAGACAGCGCCTTACGATACTGAGAATGCTTGCCATTTTGTAGCGACCTCCTACCACGATTGTATACAGTACCCGCACGCGTGTACACTACGAGGAGTTGACGATACCATTTTAGTTTAGCGATTTTTCCTGTGAAAGCTAAAGAGCAGTATGTTATCGGCTGTCGGCGACACCTTCTTAATACTGTCTTGGACTACCCAAAAACCTGAGCATGCGAAAAATATAGGTGTCCGATCTCCCGGGGACAGTAGCCCTCGGGGGGGGCTAGGTAAACGATGGTTGTGCTTCTTTTCTGCCCTACCACTTCCACTCCGGACACCCCTCCGTCTCCATCCTGATCTTCTTAGCCAACGGTAGCCGCTTTTTGTTCTTGCAGCCGGCGCACTTTTGACAGCGGTCGCCGCGGTTGAATTCGCAGGGTCCGCACAGTTCGTTGGCGATGAACTCGATGTCGCCGGCGCCCCGGACCGGGAAACCGGCTCGCGTCCAGCGGGCCAAGGCCTGCGCGAAGTAGGGCACGTCGACGGGAAAAATCCTCAGACGTTCGGCGGCCTCGGCCAGGTCGGGCGAATTGGAACAGTTGCGGCGGGGCGGCCTTTCCGCCTGAAGCGGATAGACCCAATCGCATTGCGGACAGGTCCAACGATCGGCGATGAGTTCTAGCGGACAATCCATCTTTTCAAAGCTGAAAGCTGGTCAGAGGGAGGTTACTGTGACGGTGGCGCCGGAGTAGTCGCAGCCCAGGCCGGACTGGGAAACGTACGGCACGTCGACGTTGGTGAGGTTATCGCACGCGATCTCCGCGCCGTACGTCTTGCGGAAGAGAGCGGTGCCGTATACAGGATAACCGCCGCTGCCGGTGAGCATGATCTTGACCTCCAGCTTATAGTCGGTGACAAATTCGGCCGTGACGAGAAGATCGGCGTTGGAATACTGCCGGCACTCGGGATCGGCCAGTAGGTAACTGTAGCCGCAATTCTGGCCCGGGAAATCGGTCGCGCCGTCGGGGTCGAGAACAAACGTATCGTTGCGGCCGGAACAGTCTTCACCCTCGGGACATTTGCCCGCGTCGGCCACTCCCGAGACGACCACCTGTAACTGATCGGACATCACGCCGTTGATGCAGTAGAGACACGCGCCGCAGTTGCACGGGTAGCCTGGCATTTGGTGCCTCCGTCACGAACACTCGACTTGCAGGGCCCGCCACGTGGTGCCGCCGGCCCAAATCGCCATCGCCGTATCGCCCGCTTTGCCGCGCCAGCCGAACGTATTGCTGACGGTAATGTTGCTGCCCGGGTCCTGGCGGACGATGAGCCCGTTTTGCGGACTCAGCACGGTAACGTTGGTAAGCGAAAACGCGCCCGCGGCGGTGGTGAAATCCGAAACGATCTCGCCCTGGATGATCTCCGCGGGCGGCGTCAGGTCGATGATCGCCAGCTTGTCCAGTTCGTGCCCGTCGCGCAGCGGCATGGCCAGACCGCGGGAGCCCTGATTGTGCGGCGATGAGTATTGGTTTTTGCCGCGACCCTGATACTTCGCCCCGGTGGAGGCGCCGGAATAGCCGAACGGATCGTAAACCTCGAACGTGCAACCGGTTTGCACGGCACCGAATTCGTCGACCAGGTAGGCTTCCGGATCGTCGCTGCCGGGATAGATCGCGTCTTTCAACTCGAAGCGGATGGGCCAGGGGGCGAGTGTGCCGAGCCGTACGACGGCCCATTTTTCGCCAGTCCCCGACTGCTTCCAGAGGATTTCGGCGGCGCCGTACCAACCGCTGCGGAGTTTGCTGCCGGAGTCGTACTTATCGGCCGCGTCGGCGTGCGTGTGGCCCGCGTAGCCGACGTCGATCTTGGCCGGCGTGATTCCGGAGATGCAGGCCCGGCCGAATTTGCCGGCCGGAATCGGTTCCTGAGCGATGACCCAGCGGCCGATGTGGGCGTTGTCGTCGATCCCCTTGCACTTGGGCACCGGCCGGTTCTTGAACTCGATCAGATTATCGGTAGGCGAGATGACCATCGAATCTTCGATACGCATGGCCTCGAAGCGTTCGATGTCGAACACGTCGTCATTCTTGACCAGCACGATCCCCGGCTGCCGCGTCTCGCGCAGCGGCCGGGCGCCGCCGCCCTGCTGGCGCATCTTGAAGTCCCGGGCGGCGTCGACAAACGTATTGAACGTCTCGGCCGTCATTCGGAACGGATCGCCGGGTTTTACCTTCTCCATCGATCAGGTCCCTATGCCCAGTTCGGAAAAATCGCCGTCCTCGTAGACCTTCTCGACGTAGGCGGCCAGTGGCTTCTTCACCATCCGCTTTGCCGTGGCGTCGTCGCTGTCTTCGTAGCGGACCCAGAGATACTCCCAGCCCTTTTTGTCGATCCCCGTGATGTCGCCGATCGTCAGGCTGGTGACGTTCGGACTGGCGGCGAAGCGAAACGTGATCTCGTGGTCGTCTTTTCCCCGCTTCGATCCGGACGCGCCCTGGAAGAGCACTTCGCCGGCAGCGAAACCGCGAAAGGTGCCGTCGTTCACCCGGCCGGTCAAGTTGAACAGCTTCGCCTTGTAGGCCTGCGTAACCGCGTCGTTGGCAATGAAATGGGTCTCGGTCCAGTTGTAGACCGGCGTAACGACGTCCACGCCCTCGACGCTGTCGGTGGTCACGCCGATGGCGCCCTTGAAATCGGGGGCCGTCTTGCCCGGCGGGGCCTTTTTCTGGATCGTCTCGATACTCTGGGTGATATGCTGAGTACCGCCGCCGGTGTCGAACGAGTAGGAAGAATCGCCCGTCTCGGGCGGTTTCTCGGTGCCGTACGGAACGACGCCTTCCCAGAGATTATCGCCGACCTGGGATATCGAGTAGCTCTGGCGGAACAGCCCGTCGTAAGTCAGCGGGGACGCGGCGGCCAGATGAAACTTCGCCAAGAGGTCGTCGTTCGTGCCGTAGATGTTATACAGCAATTCGATCGACGGATTCTCCGCGCTCTCCGTCGAACTTCGCGAACCGAACTTTTCGGCAACAACCGGCATGCTTTTCTACACCTTCCTTGCGTTCTCTGCGTTCTTTCGCGGTCGATTCATCCCCGTTACGTAACGGCCGCGCGAACAAAGGTCGGCGCGTCGCTCTTCATCCCCTTCTTCAGCAGCGCGCGGGTATTCTTGGCCGTCTCTTCGGTGGCCTTAGCGATCCGTTCTTCCGATCCGCGAGCGCCAAGACTACGCGCCGCCATGGCGTTGAAGGTGCCGCGGACCGTGGCAGGTACCAGGCCGCTATTGACTCGCGCGTAATACTCCGGCGTGCCCTCTTCGGGCATCTTGCGCTTCCCGCCCTTGACACCCTTTTCCTGGGCCTCGGCAACCGCCTTCTGCCACTCGCGTTTGGCCTCATTGAACTTCCGCTCGGCCTGGGCCGCTTCCTTGTCGCTTTCCTTGTCCAATTCGAGCAGTGCCTCGTCGCGAGTATCTTCGATGATCCTTACTTGCTTCTCGCGCTGACTTGCTATGGACGCGATCTCCTTCTCGTCGGCCTCTTCGCGTTCGCGCTGTTCCTTGTGAAACGTGCGGTCGCGTTGCGACATCATTTCGGCGATTTTCGCATCGGACGTACCCTTGATCTTCTCGGCGATGTAGGTCCAGCCTTTTGCGATCAGATGCTTCGCTTTCTCCCACAGACCGATGACCGTATTGATCGTCTTGGCCCAGGCGGTCCGCACCTTGGCCGACGACTCCACCCAAATCTTGCGAATACCAGCCCACGTGTTCGTGAACACTTGGGCCGTGGTGAACTTGAACTTGACCCACATGCGCTTCAGAACAGCGAGCCCCTTTTGCCAAATCATTTTCAGTGCCGACCACAGGACCCGGGCGGCCAAGCCGATGTCGCCTTTTGCCAGGGCCGAACCGATGGCGCCCAGCGTCTTGGTAAATACACCCTTGAGCCAGCCGAACTTTTCCGATAGCCAATCGATGGCCTTGCCGCCGGCACCGGAGAAGTAGAGGATGGCCCCGGCCGCGGCGGTAACCGCGGCGATGACCAGACCGACGGGCGAACAAATAGCACCGAGTACCGTGCCGATAACGCCCAAAACCGTACCGGCGACGGAAACGGCGGTGGCCAGGGCGCCGAAGATTGCGCCCACCCCGGAGATGACCGCCCCGACGGCGACGATCGCCACACCGACCCCCGTTACCACGGCCGCCACCTTCAGGGCGGTAACGATCAACTGGCCGTTTTCCTTGATCCAATCGATGATCGGCCGGATGTTCTGAGTGATCTTGTCGGCCAGACTGGTCAGCGCCGGCGCCAGTGCCGAGCCGATCTGTATCCCGGCCATCTTCAGGGAGTTTTTCAGCTTCGTCCAGGAATCGGTGAGCACGGCGGCCTTCTGGGCGTCTTCGGTGCTCATCACCAGGCCCAGTTTGCGAGCCTCTTCCATCATCGCACTGAGGCCGCCGGCGCCGTCTTTGAGCATCGGCAGAAGCTTGGTGCCGGCGCGGCCGAAGATAACCTGAGCCAGGGCGGCCTTCTTGGTGTGGTCCGTCATCTTCGACAGCGCGGTTACCGACTCCATGAAGAGTTGCTCGGTCTGCTTGAGCCGGCCGTCGGCGCCCTTCGCTTCCACGCCGAGTTCCTGAAAGGCCTCGACGGCGGTCGACAGGCCCCGCTCGGCATCGTAGGCCGTGCGCTGCAAACGCTTGATCCCGCTCTCCAGCGAGTCGATGTCGGTGCCGCCGAGTTGGGCGGCGTGGGAAAGGGCCGACAGAAACTCGACAGAAGCGCCCACGCGGCCGCTCATCTTGTCCAGGGCGTCCCCGGCCGTCATGAACTGGTGGACGGCGGCCAGCAGGGGTGCCATTAAACCGGCACCGGCGGCCATCATCTTCAGGCCCATGCCGCGGACCGCACCGCCAAAGGCTCGCAAGCGGCGCTGAGCCCCCTTCAAACCGCGAATCAGGGCCGAATTGTCGGCGTACACCTTCACCATCGCGGCGCCGGCGTTGATCTTTTTCCCCATCGAATTACCTCACGTCGAAGATCGCACGCTGTTGGTCCACATACCGGGCAGTTTGGGAAGCTCTTCTTCCAGGGAGGGCCCCATGTAGGGGCGGGGCTCGATCTCTACCGTTTCGCCGTTGGGCAATCGCGTCGTTCCGCCGTGTTCCAAAACGCCCGGAATATCCCCCTTGGCCCGCAATGTGGCCGGCCCGATGGTTTCCGAGCGTTCGGCCGGGCTGTACCAAAAGAGAATCTTGTCTCTCAGCAGGCCGGTAATGCTTCGCGGCGGTTCTCCAGGCTTCGACGAAGCCAGCGGGCGCTTCGGTTTCGGCCCCTTTCCCTGCTTGAATCGCCGTTGAGCCCGGCGGTAGCGAATCATCTCCTCGGGCGAAAGTTCGTCGACCTTCTTTTGCCGGGCTCGTCTGATTTTCTTCTTGGCCGTACGGCGGACGAAGGCACCGAAGCGGCTCAGCACTTGCCGAGTTTGCCGGTCGGTCTGGCCGATTACCTTCTGTTTGTCGAAGAACCATTGGACCTCGAACAGGCCGCGTCGCGACTTTCCACCGAACGATCCTCCGCCGCCCAACATGCGGCTGACGTTGAGTCGCTTGGAGATCCCCATGCTACTTCCCCACGAACGCCTCGCGCATCAGGCCGACGTTGCTCTTGTCGATCACGATCCCTTCCGGCTGTTTCGCCTTCCGGTGGTACGGATGATGATCCGCCGGCCGGACCGGGCGAGACTTTTCCGGGTCGCGATGACAATTCTCCAACATGGCCAGGACGGACGCTGTTCGGTCCCACTCGGCTTCGTTGCGACCGCGAGCCATCCAGACCAGTTCGCGAAGCGTTAGCGGCCCGGGGTCGACGCCGACGATGCCGGCGAGTTCCCAGATGAGTCGCCAGGCTCGCTGAGCAGGGCCTTCAACTGGCGATCCAGTTCCGGACTCTCTAACCGCGTCTCCGCCATCTCGATCCCGGCCGTCTCCAGTTCCTTCAGCTTCTGAAGCGCCTTCTGAATCACTCGGCGCTTCCGGCCGGGGAAAAAATCCGAGAGGGCCTCCAAAAAGGCATTGGTGGCGTGCTCGATGGCATCGCCGGCCATCGCGGAGCCGAAATCTTCGTCGCCGATCCCCTTCGCCTCTACTTCCGATTCGCAGAGGCAGTAGATCACGTCGCACAGCAGGACCGGATCGGTCACCAGCCGGCCGAGCAGATCGGCCTTGTCGTCGAGGATTGACAGCAGGTCGATATCCAGCAAGTCGCGGCACCGCTTGATGGTGGCCGTGTTGACGGCGATCGTCCAGGTCCGGCCGGCGTTGTCGGTAAACGTTTTCATGGTCTGATTATCCCTCTACGGGTAAGCTTGTAAAAAACTCGCCCTTGATGCGCGTCGCCGCCGTGGCGGGAGAGGCGCGGCGAGTGTGTTGGTTACACGCTAACGACGCACCATTCGGTGAAACTGTGCAACTTGGCGGTAACCGAAATCGTCGCTTCGTCGCCGAGCGGTTCTTCGCGGGGGAAGTCGATGATGGCGAAATCGCCCATCGGACCTTCCGAACCGGCCGCGTCGTTGGCACCGGTCAGTGCCGCCAGGCAAATCATGGTGCCTGCCAAATAGGCCGCCTTGATCGCCGTGTAGGCCGCATCGCTGGTGTCGACCGGAATATCGAAGTCGATACTGAGCGTCTTGCGGGTCTGCGCGGACGCCTCCCAGCCGCCGTTGGCGCGGGTGCCCACTTCGGCCTCGCCGGCCCCCAGGTTGAGCTTCACGTCCTTAGCCTTTTCAAGCTCGGTCAGGTTGCCTACGGCCGATTCGCCGGCCGTGCCGTAATAGAGCTTGCAATCTTTGCCCATCAAAAAAGCACCCACAATTGTTCCCTTTCATGTTCAATTTCGTGATGATGATTTCGCCGCCGGCGGGAAGCTGCTATTCCGCGGCCGTAGCGAGTTGGTTCAGCAGGTCGGCCACGCGGTCCTTTGCCGCGGTCAAGCGCGTGATCCGCCGCGACATACTCTCGACGGCCTTGCCGACCAGGTTGTCGATCGTCGGCTGATCGCCGCCGGCAAGCTTCCCCCGCTCGACCTCCAAGGCGTCGGCACGCTCGCGAGTGGCCTGGACGCGGTTTTGCAGGCGATCGGCCGTCTGCAAAACCAGGTCGGCAACCGCCTCGGCATCGCCGGCGTTGAGTTGCGCCTTGGCCGCGGCCACCGCGTCGATGTCGGCCTGCTGTTTGTCCGCCAGGGCCTGCAAGTCGTCTTGCCGCAAGATGCGATCGCCGGGGGCCAAGACGACCTTTTCGCCGTTGAGGGTCGCGATCTCGAAGTCTGCCATTTGATTGGCTCCTATGTTTGTTTCGTGAAAGCGAAGTGAATTACACCGACACCTTGACGTTGACGTGCAGGTTGTTGCTGCCGTCGAACGTCAGCTTGTCGGTCTGCGCGCGAATGGTTTGCAACTCGCTGTAGATGTTGGTCAGCGGACCGGAAAGCGAACCGGACAGATACTGCACCAATTCGTAAAGCCGGCCGGAACTGGTGGTACTGTCCAACAGGTCTTCGATGGTGGTTAGCGGTCCGGAGGAATTACCGGCGAGGTATTGCTCCATGTTGTAGAGCGGCCCGGAACTGGTAGTGCCGTCCAACACGTCTTCCATACCGACCAGCGGACCGACGGAACTGCCGGACAGATATTGCACCAATTCGTAGAGCGGACCATAACTGTCCGAGCCGTCCAGCAAGTCTTCCATATTGGACAGCGGACCGGACATCGAGCCGGAAAGATACTGCACCAATTCGTAGAGCCAACCGGAAGTACTACTGGACAAGTACCCGCTGATGTCGGTCAACAGACCGTCTAGATCGCCGAGCGTGGCATCTGAGCCGGGCTCGCCGGCGATGCCCTCCACGATGGCCTCGACGTCGGCCAGAATGATGTCCGCACTGATCGCTCCGCCGGAACCGGTAGCGCCGTAACCCATTACCAGGTACCTCCAATCAGGGTGATCTTGTCGCCGGGCGTGCCTTTGACCTCGATCGCGGCCAGGTCGACCCGGTAAAAGGTGTGCCACTCGCCGGGTAACCACGGCACGTCGCTGCCGTCGTCGCCTTTGAAGATCGCGTTGCCGGCGTTCGTCGGCAGACAATTGACGGTCATCGATACGACCGTCTGCTCGGTGGCAAGCGGCTGGTAGGTATCGGTGAGCGTGATCTCCCGCATGATTACGTTATTCATGTGTCCCTCGCTACTCTTCTTGCTGAGCCTCCAAGACGGCAATGCGGGCCTCGTGATCGGTGTGACAAGCCCACAGTTGCTGATTGGACTGGGTCGCTCCGCCGATCTTTTCGACCAGGCCCGCCAGTTGGGCGGCGATCTCCGCCAGCTTGGCGTGGACCATGAACATCCACGAACCTAGCGCCAAGCCGACGGTCACCACCACCCCGATCACGATGCCCCAGATACCGGCGTTCATTTCTTTGCCTTTCGGGCGGGAAGGTCCGGCTCGACGTCGGCTGCGCCGTGGACGCGATCCTTCAGGGCGTCGATCTTGTCGCTGACTCGATCGACCGCCCGGTGAAGCAGCGACTCATCGCCCCCAACGCGACGGCCGATCCGGCGGGAGACGAACCAGCAGCCCGCGGCGATCGCCGCCGCCAGCGGTCCGGAGATTCCCAAGGCACCGCTAAGCAGTTTTCCGGTGGTCAGGCCCAGCGCACCGCTGCCGAGTTTTTCCTTAGCCAAGTCCTTGGCATACGCCCGGGCAATCTCGCGTTTACTCGCATCTTCACCGAGTTCCTTCTTGACCTTGTCGATGCGGGCCTCGAAGCGAGCGTGCAACGTTTTCCGATCGCCGATCAGTTTACTCACCGCCTGGCGAAGCTTGCTGCTTTCCTCTTTCGCCTCCGCGACTTGCTTCTTAACCTCTTCGGCCGCCGGGCCTTCTGCTTTCTGCTTTCCGCTTTCTGCTTTCCCTCGCATCTCGATCAGCAATTCGGCGATCTTGTCCTGCCCTTCGCCGATGCGGTCCAACTTGGCACCCAACGGGCTGAGATCGATCGTGGTCGACGTCGACGGCTTCGGCAGCGTAGGCCAGGTACTTTCGAGCCGGCCGATACGTTGATTCTGCCCTTGGTTTTGCCGGTCCTGTCGATACCGATACGGCGAGATACGCGGGGGAATCGGGCACTGTCCGCCCGGGCATTGGGTCGGGGCCGTGAGTTTTGAGCTTTGAGCATTGAGCTTTTTGCTTTGGCCGAAAGCCGCATACAACCCCTGAAGCGACGTGGCGATGCCGTACGAATCGGCCACCTCACGTCTGGCCCGCAAGAGGCCGACGATCGCGGTGCCATCGGCGTTGAATACGGCCGAGCCGGATCGTCCGTTAGCCGGCGTGGGAGTGAAACAGAGGTCCGATTCGACGTAGCCCAGAGCGTGGCCCTTCCAGCCGGTCGACCAGGCACCTTTGGCACAGCCGACCGAAGTCAAGGTTTCGCCCTGCTTCACCACGTAGTCGCGCGGGGCGATGGGAATCACCTTCGGCAACACGCCCCCGAAAGCGGTCTCCGGTATGACGACCAGGGCCGCGTCGGCAGACGGCGCTCGGCGGGTGACCCTTCCGGTGATCGGCTGTGATCTGTGGCCGTCTCGCCAGAACTCGCACTGCACGGTGGGCGCGTTTTCCACCACGTGGACGCAAGTCAAAATGTGAACGTAGCCGCCGGACCGCTCGAATACGCATCCGGTTCCCCGGCCGCCGTCTCCGGCAGTGATTCGGCAGGTGGCGTCGATACAGTCGGCCATCGCGCCGCGGGCCTGTCCGGCCGCCCAGATGGTCAGGCCGATCACCACGGCCAGCGCGAAGAACCAGTAGGTCAGGAACAGCTTGGTCGAACGTTTCATGTTACATCTCCGAATTGAAAAGGGGGAATGGTTTTTTGTCGAATGCAAAAACGGTTTTCGATTGCTCGTTACGTCGGCAGTTCCTTCACGAAGGCAGTCACGCACAATCCTTGTGCCTGCGTTCCCGTCGAACCGCTCACCGCCGCCACCAGCCGCATAATGTCGCCGTCGGCAAACGAAGCCGAAGCGAGCGTGCCGGTCACGGGTACTTTGTTCGTCTCGCCGGAGTCGATCGTGATTACGCTCGTCAACACGGTCGACCAGGACCCGCCGCCGCTCGATTTCTGGATGTCGATGGTTACCTGCTTGTCGCCGCCGGCCGGTACGCTCTCGGCCACCGCCTCGACGGAAACGAGCGAGCCGGCACTGCGAAAGACGTGGAGAATTACGGTGTCGGCGACAACGTCGGAGCCGTCGGATTGCGCGTAGCGGAGAGGAAACTGATGCTGAATGTTCTCTGCCAAGAGAACTTCCTTGATCGCGTCGTTGCCGACGGAGTTGTCCGGGGCAACGGACTCTTTGCAAGTGAGTTTGCCGCGAACGTTGACGTCGCCGGAGAAATCTACTAAGCCATCACTCACGATCTATCCTCACTTCAGCCGCACGGGCTTCTGGGAAATGCCGCGTCGCAACAGCGCGCGGCAAAGGGCGTTGGGGTTCCACTTGCTGGCGTTGGCCGTGTAAAAGGCCTCGATATGGTCCAGGGCCACCGCGGCGAACTCGCTGCAAAACAGGCTGGTGAGGTCCTGTCCCAAGAAAAACTTCTCGAACCAGCCGAAGCCGGCGCCGCGACTGCGAAAGGCCCCGATGCGGTCGTAGGACGTGCCGAGGTTCGACATGCAGAACTCGGTCAGGTCGACCGATTGCTCGGCGCTGATCGACCGCCGCCGCGGGTAGTGCCAGACCTTGCCGCGATAGGCCTCCACTCGCGGCCAAATCTCGTGACACTGCACGCCCTCGACGATCTCGCCCTGAAGCAGGCAGGGCTCGTTATAGAGCGACGTCGACTCGAAGAGGACTGGACGGCCATCGTCGGGATGCGCGGCCACGAGGGCCACGTGGGATAGACCCCACAGCGGAAGGCCCCAGGTGCCGCCGTTGATGATCCAGCCGGTCCACTCGGACGAAGAGAATCCGACCACGTCGCCCGGGCGAAGCGGCGAATCGCAACGCAGCGCGGCTTTCGTCAGCCGGCCGTGTCCGGCGAGCCTTTGCAGAAGATCACTACTCATCGCACCACCCTGTAAGTAAGAGTCAACACGCTGGTAAACACGCGATCCTCGCGAAGATGATCGGGAACGAAGATCGGCTCGTTGCCGGTCTCCACCCAGACGGCCAGCCGAAAACCTTCGGTATCCGTCAACACCCGGCCGTTGAGGGCGGCGAACACTTCATCCACCAGGCCCATCATCGTGTCGGCCTCCGCATCCGTTTCCGCTCGCTTCTGTATGCCGATGTCGATGGCGATATCCTGCTGATAGCCGGATCGATCGGCGGCGGCCGTAACGCGGCCCTTCGGAACCACGGTCACCCGCAGCGTCTTGTACTGCGATAGCTTCCGCTCCGGGTTGTAGGTTCGCTCGGCCGTGAACTGTTCACTAAACTGGCCCGCGTTGAGGGCACGGACCACCGCGTCGGCTACTTCGATTACGATGCTTTCGCTCACAGTTCGACCTCGTCGATGTTTTTGGTGTGAATGCGAAGCGTCTTTCGCCGCGAATCGCTGTAGCGGAAACAGGGCTCGTTCTGGCCGGGGGCCGCCACCTCGTAAGTGACTTCCGTGCCGTCGATGACTTCCACGACCTGGTCGCCGGAGACGGGCAACGTGCGTTCGTCGTCGAGGATCAGGTCCTCGGTGCGGATCAGATAATCGCGGGTCTCCACCCGGATGCTGCCGCCGAAACCGTCATGCACGTCGTGTTCGCTGCTACCCACCGTGGCCGAAACCTCGACCGAGGCGCCGCCACGCCAATACGTGACGGCGTCGGTCAGGTGCTCATGCCGTTGTTCGGTGAGCCAATCAGCCGCATTCGCGAGCATGTTCATGACGGGGAAGGTCTCTTACGCGGCGTTCGTCGGGATGTAGCGGATCACCAGGCTGAAGGCCGGAAGGTCGGCCGTGGTGCCCTGCGTCACGTCGAGCGTGACGTGTTCGCCGGCCGCAAGAACCTTGTGGGTCGCATCGGGCGTACCCAAGTCCTCGTAGTCGCCGTCGGGCGGCTGGTTCGCCGTGTCGTACGTCTTGGTGAGGATCGTGTTGGCCGCATCGTCCTTCAGCGCCAGCACGGCCGTGTTGGCATCGTCGACGCCGGCCGGCGATCCCTGGGTGAGGATGCCCACCGAAACGATGGTCACCGCCCGCGGGTGGACGAAGATCGGACGCGCGGCGATGTCGCCATCGGCCGCCAGGTCCTCGACGGGAACGATTACCGACTGCTCGGCGTGCGCGTCGTCGAGGGTTGCCGAGTTGCCGTTGGAAACGACGTCGCCGGTGAGCGCGGGAAGGGATTGCAGGACGATCCGCACCGTCTCGGCACTCTCGGCCGCGCCCGCGATGGCCACACCACAGTACTTGCCGTCGGCGGCCGTCTTCGTGACCGCACCGCTGCCGGCCGTACCACCTACCGGATCGCCGTCGTCATCCCAAAAGACTTCGTCACCGGCACTGATCGCACCGGTCACCTTGGGAAAGTCGAACACGCCGACAATCGCCAGGGCGCCCAGCGCGTTGGCCGCGATGTCCAACTTGGCCACGCCGATCAGGTCGCCTTGCACGACCACGTCGCCGGCCGAGACGGCCGAACCGGGCGTATGATCGATCGACTTGCCTTCTTGCACGAAATGAACACTCACGTTTATGCTCCTTCTGTTTGAGACTTGTTTGGTTCTAGCGCCTTACGCTGCACGAAATCGATGGGGCGGTACGTGTGCCTCCCGCCCCATCGAGAGAATTCTGCCTTTTGGCTTACGATTCGCCCTTCATCTTCAGGGCACCGCGGTAGTCTTGCTCGCGAACACCGAAGTCGATATAGCCGCGATACTGGACGCCCAGCGTGTTGAAGTCGGCGTCGGCTCGCTCAACGGTCGGGCGGTCGACGCCACCGAGGAACGCGACTTCGATCGCCGGCAGACGGTTCGGATCGGCCAGGAGATGCCACGCCTTGTTGCTCGCACCCGGGAATGTGGTATTGCTGGGATAGGCCGAAGAGACGACTTCAAACTTTCCGGCGTGCGGATTGTTGGCCGGCTTTGCCTTGTTTGCCGTAGTGGTTTCGTTCACCTGCAGCGCGGTCATGAGTTGTTCGGCCGGAACCTTCAATGCCGTGGGCACCAACAGCAATCTCGCGGGCACGCCCAAGGGGCGCCCGTTGGGCTTGGTCTGCTCGGCAAACGCCACCTCGGCCATGGTTAGGCCGTCGATCGTCAGGGCGGTGTCGGCGCCGGCGAGGTAGTTGTTGTGATCGGCGTGAAAGAACTTCAGGCCGTCACTCTGCACGGGATTGGAGAGAAACAATCCCCAGACGGCGTCGGCGATCGCCTCGGCTGCCCCCATGCCGATTCGGCGCGGAATCTCGGTCAAGGCGCCCAGATCATCATTGATAATCATCTGCCGAGTCAGGGCGAACATGATCCCGTGCGTGTCGACCTTTTGCCCGAACTGCTGCTCGCCAACCTTTCCATGCTTCAGTTCGCCGTCGGGGCCGACCTTCTGAAACACGAAATTGTCCGTCATGCGATACCGGCTGTGTTCCTTGAAGTCGTTGACCGAAGCGATCTTGCAGATTCGCCGCCAGGCGTCTTCGACGTAGTTGTAACCCTCCAGCAGAGATTTGTTGGCCACATTCGCCAGAATGTTCGGCAAGCTCGTAGTGCTGAATGCCGCCCTCAACCAGCCGGTCGCATCTCGACGATACCGCGGCAAGCGCTCCCCGCTGGCCAACTCGCAGAATTCTTGCAGATCGACGCCCCGGAGCTTGTCGGCCGCTTCGAGCGTCTGTTCGGAGTATGACGCCTCAAGTGTGGCGGTCGTAACGCCCGAAGCCGACAGCGCAACCACCTCGAAGACTTGCGGTCCGAAGGTGTCGGCCGGAACGTGCACGGCCGGTGCCGAGGGACGCGACTCTTGAATCGCAGCACGCACTTCCCTGGCGCAGCGATCTTCATCCCATTTCTCTTCGAGAGCTTGAGCCCTAATGTCCGGATGTTCCGAACAGAGTTGGTCAATCACGAGGAACCGCTTTCGCGCTCTTTCCTCCCCCTCCGCCCTGATGGCCTCGACGTCGACTTGACCCGCACCACTCGCTTCGAGCTTCTCGGGAGTGTCCGTAACGTTCGACTTCTTGTCGGCGGAAGCTTCCTTCTTGTCTTCGTTCGCTTTGGGCATGTTCTGTTTCTCCTCTTCGGGTGATTGGGCGGACACGACGGCCCTGGCGTCACTGTCCGCACCGTTATCGACAAAACTGATTTCTTTCAGGGTCATCCGGCGAACCACGTGCAACGGTCCTTCGAACGACTGGCCGTTGACCTCGATGTTCCGGCCGGCCGACACGAACTCGGCCTTGATTACCGGGCCGCCGATACTGGCCCGCCACGGGAACCCGTTGCTTCCGCTGCGGGCCACGTCGCGTGCCCACGAGGTGTCACGGCTGATGAGGCCTTCCGCGACAAGCTTTCCGCCACGGGCCTCGATTCGCGTCGTGTGGCCGACACCTTGGCTCGGCTTGTGATCCAACCGGATCGGGACCGACTGGTCGGGAACGTCCAGGCCGCCCAAGTCGACTACCACCGCGTGAGGAAAACCGGCCAGGCGCATCGCGCCGCCCGAATAGGCAACCATCGAAAACCGCGGCAGTTCCTTTTCGCCGGCAGCCGCTTCGATGGTCGGCACGGCGGAGAACTCGACGAATTCAGGCGACTTGACGCTGTTGGGCATCTTGTTTTTCCTTTTCGGAGTTTGGCGGAACCGATTCTTTCGCTTCGAGCCCCAGTTCCCTCATGAGTTTCTTTTCCTTCGCTCGCTGGCAAAGTTGGGTCTCCCAGTCCTTGCCCTGCCGGCCATACTCATCGGCAAGCGTGGTCGTGTTGTTCTCCAACCGCGTTGCCTGGGCGTTGGCCTCTTTAGCCGGGTCGACGTGTTCCATCCCGTCCCAAAACCACTGGTGAGGCAGCGGCACTCGCGGCCCCCGAAGAAAAGCCAACTCCTCGAAGGTTGCCGCTTCCTCGATCCATGCCGCCAGGATGCGGTCCGCCACCGCTTGGCCCATGTGCGATTGCGTGATCCGAAGGCTCTTGTAGTAGGTCTGTTTATCGAGGCGCCCACTGGCGTAATTGTGCCGGCTCGAATCGCCCGTGATGACGTTGATCGGCACCTGCAAGCAGCGGCCGATTTCGCCTAGAATTTCGCGCTTGAACTCGGTGTACGTAGTGGCCGGCTGTTCGGCCTTGATCTGGCCGAGTTTCCAGCCGTCGGGCAGCGTGGTCGCCATCCGCTTTTCGAGTTCGATCACATCGAGCGGATCGACCGAAGCTATCTCATCGCCAGCCGGAGCGTCCGTGTAAAGCACTGCCGCGAAGTCGGCCGCCGTTTCGGCCGCACCCAACACGGCCAGCGTGTAGCGGCGAAGTTGAGCGAACAGCGG